>Ga0307986_10002150_pt1 | contig 14161 bp, 12 predicted proteins | sample EllFjometageno82_FD_203170 | JGI IMG/M metagenome (GOLD analysis project Ga0307986, IMG submission 203170) | Marine microbial communities from Ellis Fjord, Antarctic Ocean - #82 | ecosystem: Environmental > Aquatic > Marine > Unclassified | place: Southern Ocean | collected 2014-10-09
TTTCTTTCGCGAGGGCGGTCATGGGTTTCATGGGTTTCATGGGTTTCATGGGTTTCATGGGTTTCATGGGTTTCATGGGTTTCATCGTGCCTCCAACTAATTTGTGTTGTCTTTTAGTATACCTCCTTTTCTTTCTGGTTCGAACCTTTTTGGGGAATTGCTTGTGAACCTTCGATAGACCCCTTGTCCTCTTCCGCTTTGTCCTCTTCCGCTTTGTCCTTTCCCGCTTTGTCCTTCTTCGCCCCATTATATAATTATATAGAAAAAAACAGTGAAAGTCGGTATGGGATATGACTCTTGCTGATAACTAGCGATGATCATCGGCATCCACAAACTCATCGTCGCTTTCTCCCTGCCCTTGCCCCTCTTTTTCGTGAGCATCTCCGATACCATTCAAGAAATCAATCTCTTGCTCCCTCAAACGGATGATCCCTTCGTATTTTTGTAGCTTCCTCCGAAGCTTCTCGTTTTCAATCCGATACTCCTTGATCTCCTGCTTTGCGATATCAGCGTCTTTGTAATAGTACTCGTAATCCGTCAAGAACATCTGATGGGTCTTTTTCTTGCAATGGACCTTGAAGATGGAGTTGGTATGGAAGAAAGAGCCAACCTGACACCGACACTCATAGACCGGATTCTTTCGGGAGCGATGCTTGAAGGGACTGACATCCTGATAGGTCCCTGTCTGAGGATCAAACGTAGGTTGATAGAGGTTCCGATCGATGGTCGCGAGTTCCATGTTGGTCTAGTTAGTTAGAAGAATGCCTTATGTGTTTATATCGGGTCAAAATTTGACGTATCCTCGTAATGCGTAGGATATAAAGCTAGAGACCTATTCATACTAAATGGCGATGGCAATGGCAGCAAGCAAAAGCAATGCAAACGCTGATACCGGTGCGATGATGGTTATCGCCGAAGATGTCTTGGCGCTCCTCAAGGGCTACGAGACCACGGTCTATACGGCGCTTCACACGGGGTCCGTGGATGACTACATCAAGGTGATGACCGATGATCTCTTGGCGCACTATCAGGTTCCGGAAGAGGGTTCAGATGGAGACACCCCTCTCTTCAGGAGCAAACGCGAGTATCTGCGTCAGATCGCGCTCCAAGAGCACCAGAGGTTCGTTTCGGAAAGCACAATCCGCCTGAGGAATCGTGTGAATGTTCTGGATACGCTGGAACAGCTGAAGACCCTGGAGTTGCCGGAGCAACGGTCTCCGGAATGGTATGCGATGCGGGAGCAAGTCTTGACGGCCTCGTCTTTGGCCGACGCCTTGGGTGCGGGGCACTTCAACACCCGAGATGGTCTCTTGATCGCGAAGACCGATAAGGTGAAGGCACCGTTCATCTCCAATTCCATCATGGAGTGGGGCGTGATGTATGAGCAAGTTGCGACGACCTTCTACGAGAAACTCAATGGGCTGACGATCGTGGAGTTTGGCTTGGTCCCTCATCCAGGGTTCCCGATCTTTGGGGCGTCTCCCGATGGGATCTGTGACCTTGACTCGCCCAAGACCCATGTGGGTCGGATGCTGGAGATCAAGTGTCCTCCGAAGCGTCAGTTCACAAAAGAGGTCCCTGAGCACTACTGGATGCAGATGCAGGGGCAGCTGGAGACGTGTGATCTTGAAGAATGTGATTTCCTTCAGGTGAAGCTGGGCGAGTATCCGGATACGAAGGCGTATCTGGATGATGTCTTCTTGGAATCAGATGGTTCTGTGAGACACGGCTACACCGAGAATGCCTTGCCGAAGGGTCTCGTCTTGGCCTTCCAGAGCATCGGTGAGGATGGTCAGCCCCGCTTCACATACGAGTATAGCCCTTATGCCCAGACGATGGATGCCATCCTGAAGTGGAGGGAGCTGATCATGGGGGCTCATCCAGAGTCTTCCTATGACACCTGTATCGATCACTGGTACAAGATCGTGCGCTACGAATGTACATTGGTCCTCAGGGATCGTTCGTGGTGGGCCTCCGTGATGCCGAAGATCATAGACTTCTGGGAGGATGTGGAGCACTATAGGGAGATTGGGAATGGGGCTCTCGTTGAAAAGAGAGATGCACGCAAAAACAAACGCAATGGGGCGAGAAAAATCAAGCTGGACAAAGGTGGGTCAGCCCCCAAAAAGGCGACGACCGTCATCCAGATCAACAAAGATATCGTGAATCAGATTCAGAGCACGTATCTCCTTGATAGCGACGAGGAGTAGCGTCTCCTCCTCTTCTTCTTCTTCTTCTTAGCTTTGGTTCCTTTCTAACTTTACTACATATTTTGGTTTCACAAACATCCCTTTTTGATTAAAGTTAGATCCTAATAGTTCTGCTGCTGGTACATGTGAACTAAATATTTCATTAATTTTTTTTGCAGACAAATTTGCTTCTGTACGTGTAAAGGCGTATTCATTATAATTATGGTCTCCTGAAGTATCCAAATCAATCCCACCATTTATCACCTTTAATGTATCAAGAAAAACTTCATAATCATCATGACCATCAAACATACCCCAATCAGATTTGGTGGGGAATTCTAAAAATCCATAAATACCCTCCCATAGACTTAGTAATCTAAATTTTTTATCTTTTATTTCTATAAAAAAACTATGAAGTGCGAATACACTCGCTTCAATTATATAATGTCCGTCAGTTTCTAAAAATTTGGAGGATGTACTCCATGTAGTACCCCCAGGTATTATTTGAGATAAAGTACGTCCACTAGAACTATAAAGTTTATTTGTTACTAAAAATAAACCTCGTTGGCTTTGGTGGCATGTTGTATTACTATTAATATCATTTTGATTTATTTCAACATTATCTACCATACATTTCATTTGCGATAATATATCTCCTATATCGGGATTACAAGTCTTATAACTATCCAGGATATCAACCGAGCGGTCCACCTCCGGTGCCATCCCTGCATGTTGTTTCTTCTTTTTCTTCTTAGACTTCTTCTTCTTAGACTTCTTAGACTTCTTAGACTTCTTAGACTTCTTCTTCTTGGACTTCTTAGCTTTTTTAGGTTTTGGCACATAGCCCTTGAAGTCCGCTTTGATCCGTTTCCGAAAATCATCTGGGTCATCAAAGGTACGATTGATTTTCACACGATGGTCGAGCAAGACATCATGGACAATATCATTCACGTCTTGTTCCGAGATATCTTCTGGTTCAAACTGAGATAGCTCTTTCTCAATCTCTCCTTGAAGTTCATTGTAGAACGCGGTGGCTTGCGCGGTCGGAGACTTCACGCGAGACTTCATATGTTATGATATATTCTTATAAAAAAATCGCACGTGTGATGCTATACCTGATGCTATATCAGAGTGGACGCCTAGCTTTGCCCAACTGTTTCAAGGACTGAAGCCACCCGTGGACGCTGGGGGCCAAGATGATACCGATGGTCGAGATAAACGCGACTCCACTGAATATCGCATATGAGGAGGCAAATACCTTGCCTCTGACCGTCCGTATAATGTTCACGGGTCCCATTCCGCTCAGGATCATCGCTGCATTATGGAGGGAATCGATCCAGCCCAAGTCGGCGAACACATGATAGCCCACAATGCCTATCCCCAAGCAGACCGCCAAGACAACCACTGCGATCAAGAGGTTCGTCCCATCTGCGATTGTCTCAACGACGCCTTTGTGTTCGTCTGCATCAGAGATGTCTTTCATCTATACGTTAGCTTATATTATTTCTCTGCAGATGATCAGAGATACGACATATCCTTGCCATACTGATACCAGAGAAACAGAGATAAGACAGCACCGACGGCGAGGCCATGGACCCCCCCATCCTTCTTAAAGAGCACAAAGCCAAGAGTGGAGGTCACCATCATCACGAGGGCGTAGAAGAGGATGATCTGGAAGGTCGGCCACATCTTCTTGTAGAGGGAGACATCAACGAGCTTGGACAGATTCGAGAACTGAGGGGTCATCATAAGTGATTATACTTGCCACTAGAAAAATATTCCAGGAATTAGGCGTGCTTAGTCCTTAACCTTAGATTCAGGATCCGGATCCCTATGTATCCTTTGCCATATTCGTTCCTTTCCGTATGATATGACATATAAAAAAACAATTCATGTCCAGTTTGAAACTTCTTAGCGAGACGACGATCTGCGACGGGACCGATGTCTCCCTTTCTTCTTCTTTTTCTTCTTGGGACTCACGAAACTGCTGAAGCGTTTCCAGAGACTCGGTTTCTTCTTCTTCTTTCTTGTTTTCTTTTTCTTCTTCTTTGTCTGTGCCAGATCTATAGTACTAAAGGTATCTTCAAGGTTCCCAACCATCGGTTCCTCTGAGATCTGTTTCTGGATCTGTGTCAAATCCGTTTGAACCACATCTTCTTTCGCCAAGAGGGTCTTTTTACGCTGAGGAGTCGCCCCTTCCATAAGTTCAACGTGGATATCAAACAACTCCTTTTCACGGGCCCGTACTTCCTTTGTCCATTTGAAAATGCCATCTGGAACTTTTTCGCGATGAATAGTCGTCCCTGGAACGATCTGTTTTCCATGTTCTCCAGCATACACGCGACATAAGTTCAGATAGATCTGAATATTCCGTTTTGGATAGAGGAACTCAAGGGCAACTTGAACATCACTCAGTAAGATCTGCTTATTCCAATGCTTGATTCCACAATGAGAACGAGTTGCCGGAGATATCCCAGCGTGCTCTAATACATCGTTTGTAATGTTGTATTTGGACGATTGGACTTGTTTGCAGAAATCTATATCCACCAACTTGATTGTGGGACCCTTGATTCCGGGAGGTGGTTTCTGAATTTTACTGGGTATCCGATGGAATCCATCTAAGTTATATATACCATAGGGAGCATACGTTTCGGAAATCTTAGAAAAATCGGTTGTGTCACACGGGATGCCTCCTTTGTCAAACACACTCGGGTCCCCTAGTTGACATATCAGGTTTTTCTTTGTCTTCCTCCAGAGCGTATATTTGCCGTATGGATCATCTGGACGCATGTCTGGATCCGCTTGATTTAACGCCTTGATACGTTGATCTAGGGTATCGTCTGGATGGGACGATGCCGACTCAGACAGAGACCCCATAAGTTGAATATCCGCTATATAATGACTGAACCCATAGTATCTAGGAGGAGTCTTTATCGCATAAGGGAATTTCAAGAGTCTCCGGTCGCCTTCAATGACCCCATCTTCATCCCCCCCATGTCCCAATATCGTGAAGTACATTGGTCGTTCCCGATGTTTTGTTTGTTGGTGTGTTCGTTTTTCTTTTTGTCTCTGTTTCGCCTTCTCAGACCGTATCTTCTTTCCCTCAAGAGAATGTTCCTTGACCAACTGTGTTCTCTTTGAATTCCCGCGCGTCATTATATAGAGGACCCACAATTTAATTGACACCTTGCTCCTTGAGATTCATATTCTGGAGCATCAGATTCGTCGCTGGCACTTTAGTCGGTTTCATCGGTTTCGTCGGTTTCATCGGTTTCGTCGTCGTCCGCTTGGTATCTTTGATCGTTGAGGACTGACGTCTCTTGGATGGTATCACAGACTTCCGAAACGTTCTCTCTTTCCGCATCTTTTTGGGACCTCGGGCTCTCCGAGTGGTTTTACCCTTCTTTGGCTTTTTGAGGGTCGCGTTAGTGGTGCCCTTCGGTTTCAGCATATCAAACTCAAACGCAGAAAACAGATCCGCCATAAAGGGCAGAGGACCGCAGCCCTCTAGATTGAGCTTCTTACACTTCTTCAGCTTCCCTTCAAGCTCATCGAGACCTCCGTCCTTTTGGAGGGTTTGGATCACCGATTCAAAGGAACCCAGTAGACCCAATAGTTTCTTGAAATACTTCTTGGAGTTCCCCTGAGCGCCTCCGCCCAGCTTGAGCCACGCGCAGTGGGTCTCGTCGCATCCCAGATATTCGCCCCTCAGCGTCACATATAACATCCGTAGCTGGTCGTAGATGAGCCAAGTCAAGGCAGGAACCTTCATGATCCCGTGCTTCTTGCCGAATTGCACCTTCTTCATGGTGGTCGGAAATGACCCATCCGCATTCCGACCCAAGTAGCGCTTCTCTAGGTCCAGATGGTGTCCCGCACAGTAATCGATGTATAAGTCCAACAAGCCCTCTTGGAAGAGATACCACTGTCCTTGATACTCGTCATAGACGACGGTCACTCCGACGACCGTGGATAGCTTGTATTTTTGGTTCTTGAGACGGATGATTTTGAGCTTCCGCTCCAAAAAATCTTGTTTTGCCTTCTGTGTCTCTAAACGAGGATCGTTTATCCAGTCTTCTGCTTTCTTCGCTATGGAGGACAAGATATCCTCATTTATCTTGTAGCCGTCGATCTCTTCGTCATACTCGGTGCCGAGCTTTTTGAGGACTTGATCGCTGATATCGTACGGAACGTTGTCGCGACCCACTTGGGTCACGTAGGGCACATTCAGGATGAAGGCTTTGCATATATGACCGTTGACCCATTTCTGACCTCGGCATTTCATGAGATCATCTATGGTAAAACCTTGCTTGATCCGACCGCTCTTCAGGTTGAGATGGGAGAAGATACCCTTCCGATTGTTCGCGATCATCGCAGAGCACTGCTGGATCTTCTGCTGTTCGCCCATGGACCATATCTTGAAGCATGGAAGACCCGAAGGCGTCTTGGTCTTATTCATGATGCCCTTGAAGCCTCGCATCAGCTGTATCTCGGTTTTCGCAGTCGCCTTCGCATCATAAAAATCAATCGTATGCAGATGGATCGGCTTGATCTTCGCCATGCTCTTTTTGAGGACCGAATGCGGGATGGAATAGGAGCCCGTGAAATACAGCTTCAGGTCAATGTCCTTGGTCGGCACTTTGTTCTTGTCCGTAGAATACAGATTGATGACCTCTCCGCCGTGGACCAGCCACAACGGATTGTTCTGGAGGTCGCTCGTCTGTTTCTTCTTGTAGAGGGTCTTCACGAGCCCATTGTTACACTCCAATATCTGCGTGTACATCTTGACGCGCTCAAGATCCAGATATTTCACATAGATGTCTTTCTTCCCATCGGCGATCTCGCTCATCTCTATAATTGAATATATATTTTTTATACGGGTTCCCATTTGTCGAATCGTTCATTCTTCACGCACTGGATCCGTACCTCATCGGATTGCGATTTCCCTCGGAATGTCTCAAATAGTCCCTTGCTGCACTCGGATGTCTGGACCAAGAGAGTCCCTTGTTTGTTGAATTCTCCATTGTCTTCGGAATACACTTCGTAGACATCGGGTTTCAAAGTCTTCATGATCCGAAAGAGTCTCCCAGAAGACTTCTTTTGTGGTTGTTTCTTCTCTTGTGTTATCGGTTCCGTCTGCTTAGTATGCTTAGTATGCTTAGTATGCTTAGTATGCTTCTGTTGACCTTGCTTCAGATTATTCGTCATAACTTGCTGCCCTTGCTGTCCTTGCTGCCCTTGCTGTCCTTGTCCTTTGCGAACATTCATCGGATTATCCCGAGGCAAGAGGTTCAGGAGCTTGGAATACGAGCACTTGAGAGGCACGAAGTAGAAGCCTCGGATATCGTAAGGCAAGGTGGGCACGAGGTTCTCCACGATTGTCGGGATGTCCTTGTAATCGAAGTATTGTTTGACGAAGGGCTTGCAGGTCTTCGTGAACTCTGAGTCCAAGAAGCCCTCTTGGAGGAGCGTGTGGATACAGGAGATCCGATCCATCACGATGGTTTGCTTCATGTTCTTGCCCTTCCCATAGTAGATGTCGTTGATACCGATGGACCACTTGCGGTTCCGGTCCCTAATCAGCTCACACTCCAAGAGCGTTCCCTGATACATCTCGGAGGACCAGCGATAAGGGAGGATGAAGATCTTCGGATACTCATAGCCCTCCTTGACCCTCTTGTCAATCAAGAAGCAATAGTTGGTTTCGTTGATCTGCGTCATGAACAATAGATACGGGGTCCCGCTGCTCTTCAGGCAGACGATGTGAGGATTCTGGAGGTTCCGCTTGTACTGAGGGTTGTAGATCTTCGCATATCGCGAGTTATACGTGGTGCCTCCGCACAAGATGCCCATCTGGGTCAAGATGTAATCCTTGGCTTCATTTTCGGTGATGTTGTCCACCTGGGACCCACAGAAACTGGTTTGCGTAAAACTAGTGGGATCCATAGTTTGCCGTGATGCGTTGTTAGGTAGGAATAGGTGTATGCCTTTATATCAAATTTAACCTACGTTAGCATATAATGAATCTATCTTTCATACACAAGTCATGGTTCAAGTATGCGGTCTTCCCCCTCCTGTGTGTCTTTTGCTTGTTTCTGACAACCTTTGTCGTCGTGCAGATCCTCAAGGAGACCAATTACATGGGCGTCCGACTCCAAGATATCTACAGCTATATGTTCAATGGGAAACCCGATGACAACAGTCAGATGAACGTCACCATCAAGACCAAGGACTGCATCCTTGAGGCGACGTATTCGGGAGAGGCCTACCAAAAAGTGGAGGCCACGGACGCAGGTCAAGGGGCGTCTGGGAAATGCCAAGCCTTCAACTACGAGAATGGTGAAAGACCGAGTGAATTGACAGATGAGCTCGTGAATCGCGATCTAGAGAGGGCCTACAATCGCAAGGTTCCTATCAATTCGGCATAATCGGCATAATCGGCATAATCGGCATAATCGGCATAATCGGCAGATCCTCCACCGCTTCTTGCCTGAGACGACGCCTGAATTCCAGGGAGACATGGAGTGTCTCTCCGTGTTCGATGTGCGTCTCCAAGATCTCTAGGAAGGCCCAGAAGAGTCGTTTCTCCTCTTTGTCACGGGATTCAGGATCCTTCTGAAGGATCGTCTGTAGGTCACCGGTGGCCATGTCGGTCTCAATCTGCTGGGTGACCTTGTTGTGGGCTACAATATGTCTGTCCAGGGCATCCATGGTTGACAAACGAGCGATTGGCTTTACGAGTGATTGGTTAATTATGTTTATGTTTATGTTTCTCTACCAAACGCACACGATTATCAAATTTTCTAAGGGAGTAGCATATCCCTTGTGATGTTGCCATCGGAAGTCAAAGAGAAAGAGTCTGGTAAGAAGAAGAAAGATGTCCCTGTATTCCCGTGGACCAGGGAGCAAGAGGAGCTGTTGGCGGAGTGGGCCGAGAAATCCATGTGCTATCGCTGGCTCCACGGTCGATCCGAGAAATCGTATCGGTTCAAGAACTATTCATTCACGATACCGGTCATCATCCTGTCCACGCTGACCGGGACCGCCAATTTTGCGATGGATTCGTTCGTCCCCGAAGAGCACAAGCAGATTGCGATGGCGGGCGTCGGCTCCGTGAATATATTCGCAGGAATCCTGTCCACTCTCCAGAACTTCCTGAGGTACGCTGAGTTGACGGAGTCCCATCGGTTGTCCGAGGTCCAGTGGTCCAAGTTCGGACGCAATATCGAGGTGGAGCTCGCCTTGGATCCCGTTCGGCGGAAGCCCGCCCACGAGTTTTTGGAGGTGTGTCGGGCCGAATACGACCGCCTGATCGAACAGTCTCCCACGATCGACGATGCGATCATCAAGCAATTCAAGAAGACCTTCAAGAATATCGATATCATGGTGCCTTCGATGTGCAATGGGCTCCACAAGGTGAAGATATTTGAGCCAACCAAAGAGGCGAAGCTGGAGGCGGTGTTGACGCATGTCACTGGGAATCTCCTCTCCAAGAAGAAACATCGGAAGTGGACGTTGGACGACATCCCGACCAACTCAGGTAACTCTAGTGAGCCAGAGCTGTCGTTCGCCCAGTCTCCCGAACAAGGGGGGACCACAGACGATCAGCGGAATGAAACAAGGAAGGACCTTGACGAGCTCATGTCGTTCAGCCGGGTCTCGTCGCTCAAGAGGGGTAGCAGGAAAGTAACTGCTGGTGCCGTTGCTGGTGCCGTTGCTGGTGCAGTTGCTCCTCTAGCTGAGGAAGACGACCCCGAGAAACAGAAGATCCTCGCGGTCAAAGCCGAGCTCCAAGAGGTGATCGCGAGCGTTCAGGAGACGCAACCGGTATCAGAGGAAAGTGAAGATGCTACCGAGGCTACCGAGGCTACAGAGGTCACCGAGGTCACCGAGGAGCCCGACATCGAGAACCCTGAGCAGGGTGAAGAGGATGCAGCTGCGTCTTTCTTACAGGGAATACAGGACGCTTGATATCTCATATACGTGATATATCACTTACTTTTCATAACTAGTTTTATAAATAATCTAGTATATAGATATACTAGATTATGGCGACCACTCTCAAACAGCGCCGTGAAAGGCGCCGTGACCGCCGAAGTCGGCGGAGTCACCGTCGGAAATCCCATGGTAATAATAAGAATAAACGCTCTGCGAACTCCAAAGCCATCCGCACCCACAAAAAAGCACAGGCACAGAATGGACCTCGGAAGACACAGAAGGCCTTGAGGAGACGGAGGAAGACACATCGGAAGCAAACGGGTCAAGGTATGCTGATGCCGATCTTAGCAGGGGTGGGTGCCTCTCTGGGCGCCGGCTTGGCTTACGCCGGCTACAAGATCATGAGTCTCATCAATGATAAATCGTATATCCTGGGTCTCTTGGAGCAACCGATGATTAAGTATCTCCCCAAGGTGAAGGTCACCGAAACCAAGGAGTTCATGAAACAATATCACGCATGTGTCTCCTTAGAACAGTTCATCCAGATCCTTCTCCAAGAAAAAGACTTCTTGCGCTCCCGAACGATCCACAAGATCCTTTCGACGATGAGCGAACGCGAGGCGACCATCAGTCGGGACGAGGATATCACTGAGCTCAAGCGTATCGTGGATCAGCTCCAGGAGAAGTCCCGGGTCAGAGGGATGATCGCGGATCAAGCCAAAGACATCCTCAAGATGGACCAAGATGTCCAAGACAAGTCCTCGGACTTACTAGCGTCCTCCGAAAAGATCGAAGACCAACTAGCCACAGATGGCGATACCCTGAAGACCGAATCCGACAAACTCGCGACACTGGATTTCGGGACATCTCCAGATCCGTTGTCCTCTATCTCCTCGCCCCCCGAACCAGAGATAACGCCTACAGGGACTCCTGATGACCCCCTATCGGGCACAAGTTCTCTGGGTTCCCTGGATTCTCTAGGTTCTCTAGGATCGGATACAGGGTCGTCTTTATCTGGAGAGACATCTCCTCACCTGACTGAACCCGAACCGAAGGGACCAACCGACTCACTGGACTCACTAGACGCACAAGACTCACTTGACCCAGGTAGCGGACCAAGCTCAGGTGCAGAGACAGGTAGTAGCACCAGCACCGAGACAGGTAGTAGCACCAGCACAAATGTGGGTGCGGATCCGATGTCCTCCCCGCCGTCCTATATGCCTGCGCAGGTATCTCCCTATGCGAGTGATAGTTCAGGGATAGGTTCAGATTCAGGTCCAGCTGGCGCTTCACCAGCTGGCGCTTCACCCGCTGGCGCTTCACCCGCTGGCGCTTCAGACTTATTACCTAGTTCCAGTTCACCCGCTAGCGCTTCTCCCCCCCTCCCTTCAGACTTATTACCTGGTTCCAGTTCACCAGCTAGCGCCTCTGCCCCCCTCGCTTCAGACTTATTACCTGGGTCCAGTTCCCCTGGAAGTGCCTCTAGCAGTGGCTCTGAAAGTGCCATACCAGACATTTTAGGTCAGAGTAGCGGGACATCAGGGTTACCTCCATCTTCGCCAGCTACTCCTGCTGGAGGTAACCCTGATCCCGATGGTGCCTCTGATTTTCTCAAACGATTAGACGATGCTAGATTAGACGATGGTTCTAAAATGTATGGGGGCTCGTATGGGCTAGACGAAGATCTCCAGAAGCTCCAATCGCAATCGGAGTTCGAAAAGGCCTCCAATCTGGACCTAGACTCAGGTGACCCTATGGTTCGGGAGCTCTCGGATTATCTCTTGCCGACCGCGAGAGAGCCTGGATCGTCGGATGCGTTCTTTGTGGATGAGGGTCCCATGCAGATGGTGAGCCCCTATATCACGGTCAAGGGGATTTCGTGGTACAAGGTCATCATAGGCGGAGAGTATGACGAAAGCTTCACCTCTTCGGTGGATGAGATCCTAGCGGAGCGTGGGTCTCTGAAGCTCCTGACGCCCGAGAGGCAGGACAAGGCTAATCAGAACCTCCTGGCCCTCAAAGACAATCGGTATTTAGACGCATGTATCCGGAGCAAGATGAAAGAGTGCTGCACAAAACCCCGGGGGTTCTTTGATTATATTCAGTCGGATGTCACGTGGGACAGCCAAAAGCAGTGTCTCGCCTGTCCTTCTCAAGATTGTCTTCTGTATATCTACAAGTTCTACTACGATTTCTTGCTCCAAAAGGATGATGCTGTGAGCATCGTCGACAAGATATATATGCTGATGCTCGGAGAAGCCAGGATATGTGTCTTGTCCAAGTGTTTGTCGCTAGAGGCGATCCGTCAGCAGGACGAAGACACCGATGTCGTGGAGGGTCTCCTTGAGAATATCTATGACAAAGACAAGGAGAGAGGTTTCATCGCAGGTCAGACCAGCACAGGGCTCACAGCCAAGTTCGCGCAAACCGGTGGTCATCGGCGACCAATCAGGACCCGCAAGAAACGAGGTCAACGAGGTGGTGGTCTCGGTGACTCACCCCCTGTGCCAGTGGCAGCAGTAGTAGCACCTGAACCAGCCGTAGCACCTGAACCAGCCGTAGCACCTGAACCAGCCGTAGCACCTGAACCAGCAGTAGCACCTGAACCAGCAGTAGCACCTGAACCAGCCGTAGCACCTGAACCAATACATGTGCCAACGACAGAGCCTCCCACAGAGCCAATACATGTGCCAACGACAGAGCCTCCCACAGAGCCAATACCTGTGCCAGAGCCTGTGTCAGAGCCTCCCACAGAGCCTGTGCCAGAGCCTCCCACAGAGCCAATACCTGTGCCAGAGCCTGTGCCTGAGCCTGAGCCTGAGCCTGCAGTTGTGCCAGAGCCTGTGCCAGAGCCAATACCTGTGCCAGAGCCTCCCACAGAGCCAGAGCCTCCTCCGCTCCCTGACATGCCTCAAGACATTCTCTACAAGAAGTTTCAACAGTGTGTGAGGCTCTATTGCTCAGAGTCAGACAAAGAAGAGTCCCTCCTCAAGGCGTGTCAAGAGAGTGGGTCTCCGCCTGATCCAAGTGTGTCCTTGTCATATGAGTCATCTGAATCGGTATCGACCGACGGTAGCGACTGGCCCTTGTCAGGGTCAGGTACCGATTCAGCGTCTCTCAACGATTCAGAGAACCTCAAGAAGATCCTGAAGGTATTGGAGCCTCACCTCCATATAATGGTGAAGGGGTCCTTCGGATACCGTGACTCGGATGCGGTGGCAGCGGAAGCGTTCCTCAAGGACTATGTCACGCATCAAGCCCTCTATGTCTGGCTCGATAATGGCGATGGACCTCAGATCTTATCCGGAGCCTATGGTGGCAAGGGCGAAGGGAAAGGTATTGATGAACAGGTATTGATGGGTCAGGACATGTATATGGATGAGATCTTGCAGACCCTTGAAGGCAGCCGAGAATCATCCCATTCATATATCTTCAAGTATGCGATGCCTATCCTGCTGAGCAAACAGAACTACAAGCGTCAGTATTACTCGGACCGTCCCGGATTTATGGAGACGTTATTCAAGTCAATGACAGACCTTCTGTTCTCAGACTTTTCTGATGAGAATGCCGGGACCAAGGAGCGTTTCCTAGACTTCTTGGGTGATTGTGAATTCTCAAGAGATGTCTTGGCCCAAGTGGAGCGTTCTGTGAGCAAAGGGCTCATCGGATACTTCTCGGGAGACCTTACGGCGTCCTTGTCATCCGCGTCCCAAAAAGCCCTGCAGACTCTCACCGAGATCGTGACCAGGGAGAAGGATACCGAAGACACGAAAGACCACAAGGACTTTGGTCCAGATAGATCGTGTGAGAGCGCCAAATCTCAGATGAGAGAACAACTGAGACAAGGCGAACCGATCATCATCGATCGGGAGCTCTTGGCATATCTGACGTTATGCGAAGGGAATAAGAAAAAAGACTAAATGTATCACTGCTATAATTATCGGAGTTACTCAAAGGAGAACTTGAAATCGTCAAAGGCGCATCCCTCATCTTCGTCGTGGATGTCCTCGCCTTCCAGATAGGCATCGATGGTA
>Ga0307986_10002151_pt1 | contig 14155 bp, 17 predicted proteins | sample EllFjometageno82_FD_203170 | JGI IMG/M metagenome (GOLD analysis project Ga0307986, IMG submission 203170) | Marine microbial communities from Ellis Fjord, Antarctic Ocean - #82 | ecosystem: Environmental > Aquatic > Marine > Unclassified | place: Southern Ocean | collected 2014-10-09
AAAAACGATACCGAAAATTTAATATAAAAAATAATTCTGTGAAAGGTGATGATTACGGAATGTTAAAGGAAGTTTTGTTTAGGAGATTCTCTAAAGTCATGAAAGAAAAATCTGGCTCTTTATCTTTGCCGGATCTAATAATGGTTGATGGAGGGAAAGGTCAGTACTCAGTTAGTCGCGAAGTGTTAAATGATCTGGGTCTCCATGACTTGCCAATAATAGCTATTGCTAAAGGAAAAAATAGAAATGCCGGTGAGGAAAAAATGTACTATCAAAATAAAGAATTTGAGCTTGCAAAAAATGACCCTCTATTATTTTTTATTCAAAGATTAAGAGACGAGGCTCATAGATTTGCTATTAGTTCTCACAGAGCAAAAAGAAAAAATAATTTCAGCAAGTCTCTCTTGGATCAAATTAATGGCATAGGTAAACAAAGAAAGAGATCTTTATTAAACCATTTTGGGTCTGCTAGATCTGTGGAATCTGCAAGTCTTGATGATTTAAAATCAGTTGAGGGTATTGAAGACAATATCGCTAAAAAAATATATAATTATTTTCACGAATAGATCTGTATGAATTTAAAAATACCCAATCTTTTAACTATAGGAAGAATTATTGTTGTTCCAATTTTTGTAATTACTTTTTACTTGCCTGGTATGTACGGAGATTTAATTCCTTTTTTTTTATTTGTTGGTGCAAGTTTTACTGACTTTCTTGATGGGTTATTAGCTAGACTGCTTAAGGAAGAGTCAAAACTTGGAGAATTATTAGATCCTATAGCTGACAAAATACTTGTTTGTGCTGCTTTAGTTTTGTTAGTTATGAATGAAACAATTAAAAATTACGAAGTAATTGCAGCAATCATTATTTTAACTCGTGAAATACTTGTTTCTAGTTTAAGAGAGTTTTTAGCTACAATTAAAATATCAATGCCTGTTACGAACCTTGCTAAATTTAAAACTTTTCTACAAATGTTTGCTATAGCAGTTTTGTTAAGTGGAGACGTAGGTAACAGAGTAATTAATTTTGAAGATTATAATGCACAAACTATTGGTATAATACTTTTATGGGTTAGCGCTTTTTTGACTTTATACACTGCGTATGGATATTTAGCACAAGGTATTGATCATGCTATAAATGAAGATAGTAAAAAAAATTAGGCTGCATTTTCTTTTTTTCTTACTAGCCCTTGATAGCTTTCGGAGAGACCTGTAATTACGCTACAAACTTTAAAATTAAACTTATCTATGCTTGCGACAGGAGTAACTTCAGCGGCAGAACCTGTTAGAAAACACCCTACAAAATCAGATATTTCTTCTGGTTTAATTTTTCTCTCTATTACTTTAATGCCTTTTGCTTTTGCTATTTCAATTACGCATTGTCTTGTAATACCATCTAAAAAAGAGTCTGGTATTGGAGTATGTAGTTCACCAGCAGTATTTTTAAAAAATACGTTTGCACCCGTTGCCTCAGCTACATATCCCTGATGGTCTAACATCAAAGAATCTACATAGCCTTTGGCTTCGGCTTCATGCTTTGAAAGTGTATTAATCATGTAAAGACCTGATGCTTTTGTGTCCCAAGGAATAGAATCTGGAGATGGTTTTCTCCAAGAAGAAATATTTAATTTTATTCCCTCAATTTTAAGCTTAGGGTCAAAATAAGATCCCCACTCCCAAGTAGCTATAGCAACATTAATTTTATTTTTTTGTGCTGAGATGGCCATCATTTCACTCCCACGCCAAATTACTGGTCTGACATAACCATTAAGAGTTTTTTGAATATTTACTATGCCACTTGTTGCGTTGTTAATCTCTTCTTCAGTGTAAGGCACATTCATACCCATTCTTTTTGCAGAATAAAATAATCTATCCGTATGTTTTTTTAGTTTAAAAATTTCACCGTCATAAACTCTTACACCTTCAAAAACGCAACTGGCGTAATGAAGTCCATGACTCAGAAGGTGCACCTGAGCTTCTGACCAGTCTACATTTTTGCCATTAAACCAGATCTTTCCTGACCTTTTGTCGTAAGGAATTGTTTCCATAAAATAAGAATATAACGATTTTTTTCTTACAAAAAAGTATATTTCTTATTACAATAAGTCAATATAACTTACCGATTATGAAAGAATTACTTTATCTTAGGGACGAACAAATTAAAGATTTCATTCAATTACTTTTTTATGCCTATAGGGAAACTTTCTCAGATCCTAAAGAAATACTTACAAAGAACTCCTTTGGTCGTGCTCATTTGAGGGCTTTAAACTTAATAGAAAGAAATCCCGGTACAAATCTAGGAGAATTAATGTATCAACTTAAAATCACCAAACAAAGCTTAAGTAGAGTTTTACGAGACTTGCTGAAATCAAAAATGATCAAACAAATTAAAGATGAAGATGACACAAGAAGAAAAAAACTTTTTTTAGATAAAGACGGAAAAGTTTTTTTTGATAAAATCTATGATACACAAAAAAAGAGAATTTTTAATGCTCTAAGAAACTCTGAACCAGAATCGGTAATAAAATTTAAAGAAGTATTAAATAAGATAATTAATGGAAAAAATTAAATTTCATATACTAGTAGTTGATGACGATAATAGAATCAGGGAACTGGTAAAAGAATATCTTAATGAAAATGGATTTATTGTATCTACTGGAAATAGCGCGGAAGAAGCTAAGACGCGACTAGAATATTTTAAGTTTGATTTAATAGTTTTAGATGTAATGATGCCTGGACAAAATGGTTTTGAGCTTACCAAAGAAATAAAAAAATATTCCAGTGTTCCAATTATACTTCTAACGGCAAAAAGTGAGGTTGAAAGTAGAATTGAAGGACTAGAACTAGGAGCCGATGATTATCTCGGTAAGCCTTTTGAGCCTAAAGAACTTCTGTTGAGAATAAAAAATATTATTAAAAAAAGTAGTAAGATTGACCTTGGTAAGGTTAATAAAATTGGTGACGCTAAAATTGATTTAAATAAAATGTCTATTCTGTTAAAAAATAGAACTAATAAAATAAACAATACAGAAAAAAAAATTCTACTTGAAATGTTGGCTAACCCAGGGAAAACTTACTCTAGAGAAAAAATTGGGAATATATCAAATATTAAACAAGTAAGATCTGTTGATGTAATGATTACTAGGCTGAGACAAAAAATAGAAGTTAACCCTAAAAGTCCAAAATACTTACAAACAATAAGAGGTTTAGGTTATGTCCTTTGGATTAAATAATATTTTAAAAAAAATTTTACCTACAGGATTATTTTATAGATCCTTAATAATTGTAGCAGCACCAACTATTATTCTACAAATTATAATAACTGTAGTTTTTTTTGACAGTATTTGGATTAAAGCAAATAAAGGATTAACTGAATCTTTAGTTGGGGAGATAAAAACCTTATCAGACGTTTATACTGGTGAAGATCAAGAGCAGATAGACTACCTCACAGAACAGTTCAAACATAACTTTGATTTTATTATAAATATCGAAGAAGGGCAGCTTCCCAAAGTAAGTAGAGAAAGAAAATATAGTCCAATGGACAGGTCTTTAAGACGTGAATTAAAAAATGTATTTGGCAATGAAAACTATTGGTTTAATACGGTTGCTTATGAAGATATTGTTGAAATTAAAGTAAGATCTAATGATAAGATTATCCAAATTTTATTTCCTAAAGATAAAATAGCTCCTTCATCTGTAAGGGTTTTTATTTTATGGATCACGCTACCATCGTTGTTGTTAATTTCTATTGCTATAATTTTTTTAAAAAATCAGACAAAACCAATTCTGAATCTATCCAAAGCTGCTGAAAAATTTGGTAAAGGAGATTTCGTAAGTGGAATAAGGCCATCTGGTGCCTCCGAAATAAGAAAAGCTGCCTATGAGTTCGACCGTATGGCCAAGAGAATTGACAGACACTTAAAACAAAGATCTGAGATGCTATCGGGCATTAGCCACGATCTTAGAACTCCATTGACAAGATTAAAACTACAGTTAGCAATGTTGGATCAAAAAAATATTTCTTTAAAAATGTCAAAAGATATAGATGAGATGGAAAATATGCTTAATTCCTATCTTCACTTTGCAAAATCTCAGGTGCAAGAAGAAAGTATAGCTACTAATGTTACTAAACTTTTTGAAGAAATTATGAGTGAAAAAAATAATAAAAATTTACACTTTGATTTTTCTAAGGAAATAATTTTTATAGGAAGAAAAAATGCTTTAAAACGCTGTTTTAATAATATTGTTGAGAATGGCTTGAACTATGCAACAGATGTCTATGTCAGTGTAGTAAAGTCACAGAATAGAATAAATATATCCATAGATGATAATGGACCCGGAATTCCAATTAATCAATATAAAAATGTATTTAAACCTTTCTACAGACTTGATGTTAGCAGAAATTTAAATCAATCAGGTGTTGGACTTGGTATGTCAATTGCAGAGGATATTGTAAGGTCACATGGGGGAAATATTCAGCTAAATAAAAGTAAACATAAGGGATTACAAGTTAAGATTTCTTTGCCTTTGTAGTTTTTTTATTTTTTTTTAATAAATTTATTTCATTTTGTTGTTTTTCAATTATTTTTTTTAAAACATTAAATTCATCTCTTGAAACAAGCTGAAGTTTATGAAGGAGATCATCACGCTTAAATTTTAAATTATTAATTAATTCTTTTTTAGCATCTTGTGATGTCAGAATTCCTGTTTCTATGAAATTAGATAGAACTTTTAAAACCTTTTCTGAATTTTTCATTGTTAATCATAGTTGATAAGAAAAATAATATCAAATATGATATAAGTTCTCTCATGTATATCCACAATTTAAACCCTATTTTAATCAACTTTGGTTTTTTTGAAATTAGATGGTATTCCCTTGCTTATATTTTTGGAATCTTGATTGGTTGGTGGGTAGCTAAAAAAATAATTAGTTTTAAAATAAAAAATAAAATTGTATTTTTTGATATAAATTTTTTTGATGACTTAATTAGTAATATAATAATCTCAATAATATTAGGTGGAAGAGTCGGATATATAATTTTTTATAACTTTACTTATTATGTTAATAACCCAATTGATATTTTTAAAATCTGGGAAGGTGGAATGTCTTTTCACGGAGCTTTATTGGGTGTAATAATTGGAACATATTTTTTTTCAAAAAAAATAAACACTAATACATTTTTTTTCTTAGACATAATAGCAAGTGTAGCCCCTATTGGTATTTTCTTTGGAAGAATAGCAAATTTCGTCAATGCGGAACTTTATGGGAAACCAAGTAATTTTTTGTTCACTGTAGTGTTTCCAAAAATTGATATGGTGCCAAGACATCCCTCTCAGCTCTACGAAGCTTTTCTAGAGGGTGTTATTCTTTTTTCTATTTTAATCACTGTAATTTTTAAAAATAATATTAGAATTGGTACATGTTCGAGCTTATTCATGATTCTATACGGCTCCTTTAGAATTCTAGCTGAACAGTTCAGGGAACCAGACATACAAATAGGTTATCTGTTTAATTTATTTAGCATGGGTTCGGTCTTAAGCTTTATAATGATTTTAAGTGGAGTATTTATTTTCATAAATATTAGAAACAATGAAATCTATAAATAAATACTTTCCTAAATCAAAAAAAATTCCAATTGATGAGTTTGTTTCAAACGTGCTATATGACAAGACCTATGGTTATTACTCAAAAAAAATTCCTTTTGGAGAAAATGGAGATTTTGTAACTGCACCAGAAATTTCATTCTTGTTTAGTGAAATGCTTGCCTTATGGGTAGTGTCTCTCTGGGAACACTTAAAAAAACCAAAAGTAATTAATATTATCGAATTAGGACCAGGTAGTGGGAAAATGTGTTTAACATTACTCAGAGTTTTTAAAAAATTTCCTGATTTTTTTAAATCTACTAATATTTTTTTGTATGAAAAAAGTAAAAACTTAAAAGAATTACAAAAAAAAAATCTTATTGGTGAAAAAATAAAGTGGATTAAAAATTTTGATATTATTAAATCTGGTCCTGTTGTATTTTTAGGAAATGAATTTTTTGATGCAATTCCTATAAAGCAGTACAAAAAATTTAATAATATACTATATGAAAAATATGTAAAATTAGCAGTCGACTCAAATATAGAAATTTTTTTTAAAAAAACTAAATTAAAATCTATAAAAGAATTAAAAAAATTTAACATTTTTAAAAATCAATCATTTATTGAGTTTCCAAAAAAAGGTTTGAAGGAATTAGATATGATTACAAATACTATTAAGAGGTTAAATGGAGGTTTGCTTCTAATAGACTATGGTTTTTTAAAACAGGAAAACATAGATACTTTACAGTCAGTAAAAAAGCATAAAAAAAATATACTATTTAAAAACATTGGAGAGGCAGATATAACTTCTTTAGTTAACTTTAATTTACTAAAAAATTATTTTAAAAAAAATAAGCTAAAAACAAATAATATAGTCACTCAGGAATTTTTTCTAAAAAAAATGGGTATTATAAATAGAGCTGAAATACTAAGTAAGAGCATGAATTTTCAAGAAAAGTCAGATATCTATTACAGACTTCAGAGGCTTTTAAATCCAAAACAAATGGGAGAGTTGTTTAAAGTAATATTTACTTTTAAGTTAAAAAAGAAATTTTCTACAGGATTTATTTAATGTTCTTTTCAACCAAATTAAAAAAGTTCAATAATATTAATCATTGTTTTTTTTCCAAAAATGGCGGAGTTTCTCATGGCGTTTATAAAAGTTTAAATTGTGGCTTAGGTTCATATGATAGAAAAGAAGATGTGTTAGAAAATTTAGATATAGTTTCAAAAAAAATAGGTCTTAATATTGAAAATTTATTCACAATGAACCAGACTCATAGCAATAAAGTAGTTGTTATAAATGAAGAGAATAAACACATTCAAAAAGTTGACTCAGATGCTTTAGTTACAAATCAAAAAAATATTGCTATTTCAGTTCTTACAGCTGATTGTGTTCCTATTTTAATTTATGATGAAGTTAATCAAATAATTGGATCTATTCATGCAGGGTGGAAGGGAGCACTTAGTGGTATTATAGAAAATACTCTAGATCAGATTATTAAAATAAGTAAAAATGCCAAAATTAATGTAGCGATTGGACCTTGCATAGGCGTGAATAATTACGAGGTTGGGGAAGAATTTTACGCTATGTTTGTTCAGGAATCTAAAAAAAACGGATATTTTTTTTTACCATCTAAGAAAAATAAGTTCTTATTTGATTTAAGAAAATACGTAAATTCTAAGTTTGAAAGACCTGAGATTAAGCATGTTGATAATATTGATTTTGACACTTTTTCTTCAAATGAAAATTTTTTTAGCTTTCGTAGATCAAGAAAAGCAGGAGAAGAAGACTATGGCAGATGTATTTCTGTTATAAGCTTAATTAATGATTAATTTGTTTGAAAATATAAACGTTTAACTATATAAATAATTCATCTTCATGAAAATTTTATCTGGAACTAGTAATCCTAGATTAAGCAAAGAAATTTCTAAAAAGCTTAAGCTAAAACTAATTAATACAAACATTAAAAGATTTGCTGATGGAGAAATCTATATAGAAATAAATGAAAACATAAGAGGAAATAGTGTTTTTGTAATACAATCAACTTCCACGCCTGCTAATGATAATATTATGGAATTACTATTGTGTATCGATGCTTTAAGAAGATCTTCTGCGAAAAATATTACTGCTGTGATACCTTATTTTGGTTACGCAAGACAAGATAGAAAAGTAGCGCCAAGAACATCTATATCAGCAAAAGTGGTTGCAAATTTATTAACAAATGCTGGTGCAAGTAGAGTTGTAACAGTTGACCTACACGCAGGACAAATTCAAGGTTTTTTTGACATGCCAGTAGATAACTTATTTACCACTCCTTTGTTTGCTAAATATATAAAAAAAAAATTTAAGAATAAAAAATTAATTTGTGTATCACCCGATGTTGGTGGCGTACAGAGAACAAGAGGTCTTGCTACAAAAATTAAAGCTGATCTAGCTATTATTGACAAAAGAAGACCTAGGCCTGGACAGTCAAAAGTGATGAACATTATTGGAGATGTAAGAGGGAAAACCTGTATAATAGTAGATGATATTATTGATAGCGGTGGAACAATAGTTAATGCTGTAGATGCTTTAAAAAAAGCAGGTGCAGTTGATGTTTATGTATTTATTACACATGCAGTTTTAAGCGGTGATGCTGCTGATAAAATAAAAAAATCTAAAATAAAAAAACTAATTATTACAGATTCAATCGACAACTCTTTAAAAATAAAAAATAATAGTAAAATTGAGGTAATTTCTATAGCACCACTTATGGCTGAAGCAATAAATAGAATATCAAACTCTACATCCGTGTCTGATTTGTTCAATTAATACTTGTTTTATTGACTAACTTGAGTTAAATAACTCATCCTAACAAAAACATGAATAATTTAAAAGCAACTAAAAGAGAAACTCTTACATCTGGTCAGTTAAACAAACTGAGAGAAAGCGGATTTATACCTGGTATATTATACGGAGGGAAAGACCCTAATGCCAAAATTTCTATTGAGAAAAAACTTATTAAAAATATTTTAAATTCTGAGTCTTTCCTTTCTTCAATTCTTGATCTCGACATAGATGGAAACAAATTAAAAGTAATTCCAAGAGATGTAGCTTATAATGTAATTTCTGACGAACCCATTCATATCGATTTTATGAGAGTTGTTCCTGGCACAAAAATTATTCTTGAAATTCCAGTAAAATTTATTAATAATAGTGACTGTCCAGGACTAAAAGTTGGCGGAGTTTTGAATATAGTAAGAAGAAAAATTGAACTTAGGTGTCCAGCAGAAATCATTCCGGAAGAAATTATTATTGATTTAAAGGGCTTAGAAATTGGCACTAGCATAAAAATATCTTCTATTTCGCTTCCTGAAAATGTAACTCCTACAATCATAGGCAGAGACTTTGTTATTGCAACGGTAGCTGCACCTACGATCATGAAAGAACCTGAAAAACCCGCTGAAGGTGCTACAGCTGAAGGCACAGAAGGTGGTGCCGAGGGAACTGAAGCAGCAGCTGGAACTGAAGGAGCTAAACCCGCTGAAGGTAAAGAAGGTGATGCAGCTAAAAAAGATGATAAGGCTCAAGCTACAGAAAAAAAACAGCCTGATAAAAAATAATTAAATATGTTACTACTCGTTGGTTTAGGGAATCCAGGTCCTAAAGACATTAATAATCGTCATAATATCGGTTTTAGAATTATCGATGCGCTAAACTCTCATTTCAAATTATCTAAACAAAAACCTAAATTTAAAGGATTGCTTACAACCGGTATTATAAGCGAACACAAAGTCTACGCGATAAAACCACTAACATTTATGAATAATTCGGGAACGGCAATTAAAGAATTGATAGACTATTTTAAAATTGATGCAAAAGATGTGATCGTTTTTCATGACGACTTAGATATTGATTTTGGGAAAATAAAAGCAAAATTTGGTGGTAGTAGCGCCGGACATCATGGTATTGAATCAATTGATAAATTTATTGGGAAGGATTATTCTCGAGTTAGAATTGGTATAGGACACCCTAAAAATAAAAAAAAAGTAAACAACCATGTTCTTGAGGATTTTAAGGAAGATGAGGAAGATCAAATTCAAGAAATTGCGGAAAACATTGTTAAACTAATTCCGACACTACTAGAAAAAAAAATAGATCTGTTCTCAAGTAAAGTTAACTCTAATTTATTATCTCTAATCTAAATGGGTTTTAAGTGTGGAATTGTAGGTTTGCCTAATGTTGGTAAATCTACTTTATTTAATGCTTTAACGGCCTCAAAAAATGCTGAAGCTGCAAATTTTCCTTTTTGTACAATAGATCCAAATATTGGCATAGTTGATGTTCCTGATAAAAGACTTGACCAACTTGCAAAACTATCGGGTTCAAAAAAAAAAATTTTTACTAATATAACTTTTGTTGATATCGCAGGTTTAGTTAAGGGCGCTTCTAAAGGTGAAGGTTTAGGAAATAAATTTCTTTCTCATATTAGGGAAGTGGATGCAATTATTCACTTGGTTAGATGCTTTGATTCTGTAGAAATTACTCACGTTAATTCTAAAATTAACCCCTTAGATGATTTAGAAACTATAAAAACTGAAATTCTCTTATCAGATATTGATGTAATTCAAAAAAAACTAGAAAAGGGGAAAAAAAAATTACTAGACTCAAAAGAAATAAAAACTTTAGAAAGAAAATTAGATTTATTAAATAAAGGAGAAGAAGACTCAAGTTCGTTCGATGAGGATGAAATAAAAATTTTAAATCAATTAGGATTGCTTAGTCTTAAACCTAAAATTATAGTTTGCAATGTAGACGAAGAAAGTCTTGCAAAAGGAAATAAATATACTGAACTTGTTATAAGTAAATTTCTAAATGAAAAAATAGTAATTATTTGTGCTGATATAGAGGATCAAATTATGGGTTTAGATAACGAAGAAAGAGAAACTTTTATGAAAGAAATTGGCCTGGGTAAAACTGGCTTGATTAAATTAATTAGAGAAGGTTATGATCTATTAAATCTAGATACTTATTTTACGTCAGGACCTGAAGAAAGTAGAGCTTGGACTGTAAAAAAAAATACTTTAGCTCCACAGGCAGCCGCTGTAATACACACAGACTTTGAAAAAAATTTTATAAGAGCCGAAGCTGTTTCTTGCGATGATTTTATTAAATTTGGTAGTTCTGAAAAATGTAAAGAAAATGGTAAGTTAAGAATAGAAGGAAAAGATTATATTGTTAAAGACGGTGATGTGTTATTTTTCCGCGTCAACCCTTGACCATATTTTCTTCATGCTAAAATAAACAAGAGTTGCTAGTAAAATTAAATAAATAATAACTTTAGTGCCAGTTCTATGTCTTGCCTCTAAATGCGGTTCAGCAGCCCAAGTTAGAAAAGATGTGACATCTTTTGCCATTTGAGCTTGTGTTGCATTAGTTCCATCTGTGTATTCTATTAAGTCGTCTGATAATGGACTCATCATTTTTATTTTATTTCCATCCATATATTTATTGTAATAGACACCCTCGTCTAAAACAAAACCAGCTGGTTTTTCTTCGTAACCCATTAATATTGAATAAATATAGTTTGCCCCCCCTGTCCTTGCTTTAGCTAAAACTGACATGTCAGGTGGATATGCTCCACCATTAGCTGCAATGGCAGCGTTATCATTTGGATAAGGGTTTACAAAATGATCGGATGGTCTTCCTGGTCTTTCATACATTTCACCTTCACTATTTGGCCCATCTTCAACATCATAACTAGCTGCAATGGCTTTAACTTCTTCTAAAGTAAATTCTGGCCCACCTTTTTGACCTAGGTTTCGGTAACTTAAATATTTCATTGAATGGCATGAGGAACATACTTCTTTGTATACTTGATAGCCTCTTTGCAGAGAATCTCTTTCAAATTTTCCTGTGAGACCAGCAAAACTCCAGTCAATTTTCAGCAAGTCTTTACTTGAAGAGTATGCTTTTCCACAAAAAAAGAATACGACTAAAATAGTTGTTAGTAATTTTATAAAGTTATTTTTTTTCATTAATTATATTATCTGACCTTGTTGGGACAGGGCTAAAACCGCCTGTTAGAACAGGTTCTGAAATACTTGCTGGTAGTGGATCTGTTTTCTCGAAAAATCCTAAAGCTGGTAAGACAACAATAAAGTGAAGAAAATAATAAGTGGTCGCTATTCTTGCTAAAAATAAATAAATACCCTCTGCTGGCATTGCACCTAGATAGCCAAGAGCAAGCACATCTACTACAAAGATCCAAAAAAACTGCCTGTACATAGGTCTAAATGTTGCCGATCTAACTTTGCTAGTATCGAGCCAAGGTAAAATTATTAGAACAAATAATGCTCCAAACATTAATATGACACCACCTAACTTATCCGGCACAGATCTTAAAATTGCATAAAAAGGTAGTAAGTACCACTCAGGAACAATATGAGCTGGTGTAACAAGTGGGTTAGCTGGGATGTAATTATCCGCGTGACCTAAAACGTTTGGTGAAAAAAATACAAAGCCAGCAAAAATAATCATAAACATCAATAAAGCAAAGATATCCTTCACTGTTATGTAAGGGTGAAAAGGTACTGTGTCTTTTGAAGGCTTTTTGATATCTATCCCGACAGGGTTATTATTTCCAGGAATATGTAAAGCCCATATATGTAAAACCACTAAGCCTAATATTAAAAATGGAATTAAATAATGAAGACTGAAAAAACGAGTAAGAGTTGGATTATCAACAGAGTAACCACCCCATAACCATGTAACTACACTTTCTCCAACTAAAGGTATAGCGCTAAATAAATTAGTAATAACTGTTGCTCCCCAGAAGCTCATCTGCCCCCACGGTAACACGTAACCCATAAAAGCTGCAGCCATCATTAAAATATAAATTAACATTCCAATTATCCAGATTAATTCTCTTGGAGATTTAAATGAGCCAAAAAATAAAGATCTAAAAATATGTATGTACACAGCAAGAAAAAACATTGATGCACCATTGCTATGTATGTATCTAATAAGCCAGCCATAGTTCACGTCTCTCATTATTTTTTCTACACTTTCAAACGCAAGGTCAGCATGAGCAACATAATGCATCGCCAAAACTATGCCTGTAACAATTTGTGTTATTAAACAAAAAGTTAATATTCCACCAAATGTCCACCAATAATTTAAATTTTTAGGTGTGGGATAATCCGATAAATGTGCTCCCAAAGATAAAAGTGGTAATCTATCGTTAAACCATTTTCCGGCTTTTGATTTGGGTATATATTCGTGATCACTCATTTTTTATTATCCAATCTTAATTGTGTTGTTGTCTAAAAATTCATACTTGGGAATTTCCATGTTTTTTGGTGCTGGTCCTTTTCTAACTCTTCCTGAAACATCATAGTGAGAACCGTGACAGGGACAAAACCATCCGTTAAATTCTCCTTTATCTTTTAAAGGTACACACCCTAAATGCGTACAAACTCCTACCATAACCAACCATTCATTTTTTCCATCTTTAACTCTATCACTATCTTTCTGCGGGTCTGGTAAATCTTTTAAACTAACTGATTTTGCTTCTTGAATTTCTTCTGGAGTTCTTCTTTTAACAAAAATTGGCTTTCCTCTCCATAAAACTGTAATTGATTTTCCTGGTTCAACCTGACTTATATCTACTTCCGTAGTGGCCAATGCTTTAACTGACTCATCTGGATTCATTTGATGTATTAATGGCCATATAACTGCACCTATACCTACGGCACCAACTGTGTAGCTAGCTGTAAATATAAAATCTCTTCTATTTTTTTTATCTTCTTGTTTGCTCATAATTAACTATTTATTATTATAGATTGTTTAATTAAAACTAATTCTGTCGCTTTTCTAGGGTCAGAATGACACATAAATTAACTGTTAATGATAAATATAGTACTTTATAAACCAGATATACCTCAAAATACAGCTGCTATTGTTAGATTGTCGGCATGTTTAAACTTAAAGATTCATATTATTGAACCGTGTGGATTTAACCTAGACGACTCAAGGTTTAAAAGAGTAGTCATGGATTACATTAAGCTTAGCCAAATAGTTAGATACTTGGACTTTGAAAGCTTTGTAACAAAAAATTTAAATTCTAGAATAATCTTAATCACAACTAAGTCTAAAAAAATTTACCATCAATTTAAATTTAGAAAAAATGACTTTCTTCTTTTTGGAAGAGAAAGTGCTGGTGTGCCAGATGAAGTTCGTAAAAAAATCAAAGATACGTTAAAAGTACCCTTGAGTGGAAAGGCAAGATCGCTTAATGTAGCTATGACCGTTGCAATAGTTGCTTCTGAAGCTCTTAAACAAAATAATTTTTTTAAATGAAAAAAAACTTAATAGAAATAAAAAAAAAAATTACTAGTGATTGGTTTAAATCTCTACAAATTAAAATTATTAATCAATTTCAATTACTTGAGAATGAAAGTTGTAAAAAAAATAAAAAAAATAAAAAATTATTTGTTAAAAAAGAATGGAACAAAATTAATAAAAAAGAAGGTGGTGGAACTTCTTATCTCCTAAGTGACGGTAATCTATTTGATAAAGTTGGAATAAA
>Ga0307986_10002153_pt1 | contig 14152 bp, 13 predicted proteins | sample EllFjometageno82_FD_203170 | JGI IMG/M metagenome (GOLD analysis project Ga0307986, IMG submission 203170) | Marine microbial communities from Ellis Fjord, Antarctic Ocean - #82 | ecosystem: Environmental > Aquatic > Marine > Unclassified | place: Southern Ocean | collected 2014-10-09
CAAGACAATCAATAAACAATCTAAAAAATTATGGAATGTCTCCAATGCATTTACAATCTTAGAACAAGAAAAATTAGCAAAAAGACTTACGCAAAATACATTTGCAGATTATGTAGCTTTTCAAAATTCAGGAGCAGAAGCAACTGAGCTAGCAATTAAAGTAGCTAAAAAATATTTCTATTCAAAAGGTCAGCCTGAAAAAAATAGAATTTTATGCTTGAATAACAGTTTTCACGGTAGAACCTTAGCTACAATTTATGCAGGTAATAGTAAAAAAGCCACAGAAGGTTTTGGGCCTAAAGTAGATGGCTTTGATCATTTTGATTTTGCTGATCATAAAGGTTTAGAAAAATCTATCACGAAAAAAACTGCAGCCATAATGATCGAAACTATTATGGGAGAAGGTGGCATCAAAGTTATCCCTGACTACTGTCTAAAAGGTTTAAGAAAGTTATGTAATAAAAAAAATATTTTACTTATTTTAGATGAAGTTCAGTGTGGAATAGGAAGATCAGGAAAGTTCTTTGCTTACGAATATTCAGGGATAACTCCTGATATAGTTCCTATCGCAAAAGGGATAGGTGGTGGATTTCCAATTGGAGCGTGCTTAATGACAAAAAAAGTAGCTTCTGGCATGACACCAGGTTCTCATGGATCAACATTTGGCGGAAACCCGCTGGCAATGAGTATTGGCAATGCTGTTATGGATCTAATTCTGAAAAAAGGTTTTTTAAAAAATGTTCAGTTAGTCTCTCAATATTTTCACAATGAACTTCATAAATTACAGTCTGAGTTTCCAAGCATAATTAAAGAAGTCAGAGGTGTTGGACTACTTATTGGGATAAAAGTATCACCAGAACTCAATCTCTTTGTGAAAAAACTTTTAGACAATAAATTATTAACAATCAGAGCTGCAGAAAATGTTATTAGGTTATTACCGCCATTAAATGTAAAAAAAGAAAATATTGACCAGGCGATAGTAATTTTAAGAAAAGTATGCAAAACTTTTAAATGAATAATTTTTTAAATATTTCAGATATCTCTTCTCAAGAATTAAGAGAAATTATAGAGGAAGCAAAAAAAAGAAAATTAAAAAGAAAAGAACTGAATAAATCAGCAGCTGATTTTGACCAACCTTTTGCAGGCAAGTCCATGGTTATGATTTTTGAAAAACCCTCAACAAGAACAAGAATTTCTTTTGATATTGCAGTCAAGCAGCTAGGAGGTTCTTCCATTGTTTTAAATTCCGATGGAATTCACTATGGAAAAGGAAATGAATCCATAAAAGATACAGCCAAAATTTTTTCAGAGTACGCTGATATCGTAATGATAAGAACATCTTCACATAAAAACCTAGAAGATCTTGCTAAGCATTCTGATATCCCAGTAATTAATGGATTGTCTGAACTAAGTCATCCTTGTCAAGTTATGTCTGATATTTTAACTCTTGAAGAAATAAAAGGAAAGATAGAAGGAAAAACAATTGCTTGGCTAGGCGATGGTAATAACAATATGTCTAATTCTTTTATTGCAGCTGCTGCAAAGTTTAATTTTAAGCTTAACATAGGTTGTCCAGACAAATACAGACCTAATAAAAAAGTTTTAGATTGGGCAAAAAAAAACAAAGCCAACATTAATATTACTAAAAATCCTGCTGAGGCAGTTAAAAATGTAGACTGTATCATGACTGACAAATGGATATCTATGAATGACAAGGTAGATAAAAACAAAAAGAAAAAAATTTTAAAAGGATACCAGGTAAACAAAAAATTAATGAAGCTTGCAAAAACTGATGCAATTTTTATGCATTGCCTTCCTGTGAGTAGAGGCGATGAAGTTACAGACGAAATAATTGATGGCAAACAATCTGTAGTTTGGACACAAGCTCTAAATAGAATTCATGCACAAAAAAGTATTATCAATTGGTGTTTGAATTAAGGTCTTGGAACTGGACTATCACTTTGATCGTTTAAATATAAAATAACTGAAGCTCTGTCTTTGTCTTTTCTTAAACCTGCGAAAGCCATTTTAGTTCCTTTGATATAAGATCTAGGTTTGAGTAAATAAGCATTCAACTCTTCAAAACTCCAACTTTTTCCATGAGCTTTTAAAGCAGACGAATATGCATAATCAGGTATAGATGCTGAAGCTCGTCCTACAACTCCATAAAGAACAGGACCAATTAAATTTTTTCCACCTTTAGCAACAATATGACAGGCACTACATTTTTTGAATACCTTTTCACCATGACCTGCGTCTCCTAAAGCCAAAATTTCTTTGATATCAAGCTGTACTACTTCTTTAATCTTAGCTGTCATTTCAGTTGACGATGCAAGCTCGACCCCCTCAACTTTATAGGCTGATTGTTTGGGCTTTTCCACGTAAAAAATTGAATCTGCAAGCTTATTGATCCCTATGACTATTAATGTGGTCATAAGTACTGCAGCTATAATTTTATTTAATTCAAAACTGTCCATAAATTTGCTAATTACTATTTGACGTATAACACGACTATATTAAAAAAAACTTAAAAATTTAGTTGCTTCATTTGCGTCCTAGGGACGCATAACTATGAGCAACATCACTATAATAATACCATCAAGATTAAACGCTGAAAGGCTACCTAATAAGCCTCTAAAACTTATCAACAAAAAAGAAATGATTCTTCATGTGTATGATGTAGCTAAAGATTCAGATGTTGGTGAAGTAATAGTAGCAACTCCTGATCAAGAAATTCTAGATCTTATTAAAAATTATAATGGTTTAGCTATGCTGACAAGCGGCAAACACGAAACTGGAACAGATCGAGTTTTTGAAATTTTTAAAAAGAAGTTAGAATCTACTCCAGAAATTATTATAAATTTCCAAGGTGACATGCCAAATTTAAAGCCCCAAGCAATTAAAGATTTAGCAGAACATATGAATAAAAAACTATGTGATATTGCTACATTAGCATCTCAACTTGAGAGTGACTACGAAGAAAAAGATCCTAATGTTGTAAAAGTAGTGGTTGATGGCGATATCAAGAATAAATCTTTTGCAAAAGCTTTAGACTTTTTTAGGGTTTCTGAAAAACCGCTGAACAGATTTGCCTACCATCATGTTGGCATTTATGCCTTTACTAATAAAGCTCTTGTAAGATATGAAAGCCTAAAGAGAAGCAAACTTGAAATAGAAAGAAAACTTGAGCAACTAAGAGCTCTTGAAGACAAAATGAAAATTGATGTGGGATATATTAATACCTGTCCTCTAAGTGTTGACACGGAAGCAGATTTAATAGCTGTAAAAAAAATAATGGAAAAATAAATGACAAAAATTAAATTAGCGTTTCAAGGAGAGAAAGGTGCCTACTCACACATTGCTTGTAAAGAAGTTTTCAAGGATGCAGATGTCAAAAACTGTAAAACTTTTGAGGAGACTTTTAAAAAAGTATTTGATGATAAAAGCTATAAAGCTATTATTCCTATCGAAAATACATTGGCGGGAAGAGTTGCAGATATACATTACTTATTAGCAAAATTTAAATTACAAATTTATGCTGAGCATTATCAAAAAGTTGAACATTGCCTGCTATGTAGAAATGAAGCTGAACTTAAAGATATTAAATATGTGAGAAGTCACGCCCAAGCCATTGGACAATGCCAAGAAATTATAAAAAAAAATAATTTTAAAAGTATTATATCTGCAGATACAGCTGGTTCAGCTAAAGATTTAGCTGAGAGTAACGATAACTCAATAGCAGCAATTGCATCTGAACTAGCAGCTAAGACTTATGGATTAAAAATTTTAAAAAAAAACATTGAAGACGAAGTAGGTAATGTTACGCGTTTCTTAGTAATAGGTAAAAATGTTAATCAGCCGGTGTACAGTAAAAATAAGAGATATATAACAACATGTATTTTTAGATTAAAAAGTGAAGCTTCAGCTTTGTATAAATCCCTAGGTAGTTTTGCCATAAATCAAGTTAATTTAACTAAGCTTGAAAGTTTTTCTGTTAAAAATAGCTTTAAACAGGTTAATTTTTACCTAGACCTTGAAGGCCATATAGAACAAAAACCAGTTCAAAACAGTCTAGAAGAGCTCGGTTTCCACACGGAGAGCTTGGATATTTTAGGTGTCTATGAAGCTTCGGCATTTAGGCAAAAATAGTCCACAAAATTTTTAATCTAGGCTTGTAGTAATCAAATTGATCTTGATATAATCAAATTGAGGTTGGCATCAGGTGGATGTTTCATAAACCCGGTCAGGTCTGAAAGGAAGCAGCCGTAGTGAAATTTTTTCAGGTTGTTGCCTGCCTCTTAAATTATAATGATAAACAATAAAATATTAGCACTTAAATACAGGCCTCAAGAATTCAAAGATCTTATTGGGCAAGAGGTAATGGCTCAAACTATTACTAACGCTATTAAACTAGGTAAAACTCCTAATGCGTACTTGTTAACCGGGATAAGAGGAGTAGGGAAAACTACAACGGCAAGGTTAATTGCGAAAGCATTAAATTGTTTAAAAAAATTTGATGAAGGTGAAAAATGTGGAGCAGGTGAATACTGTCATTGTAACGAAATCGTAAACTCTAATCATATGGATATTTTAGAAATGGATGCTGCTTCTAAAACTGGAATTGACGATGTAAGAGAATTAATAGAGAACGCAAAGTATAGCCCAACTAGCGCAAAGTTTAAGATATTTATTATTGATGAAGTGCACATGTTGTCAAAACAAGCTTTTAACGGTTTGTTAAAAACTTTAGAAGAGCCACCTCTAAGGCTAAAATTTATTCTAGCAACAACTGAAGTTAGAAAAATTCCAGTTACTATTCTTTCAAGGTGCCAGAGATTTGATTTAAAGAGAGTAAACCTAGAAAAACTATTTTTACACATCAAAGATATTGCCAAGAAAGAAAGTGGAAGTATTTCAGATAGTGCACTTCAACTTATTGCAAGAGCTTCCGAAGGATCAGTGCGTGATGCTATATCTCTACTAGACCGAGCTTTGATCAGTCAAACTATTAGCAATAAAGAAATCCAAGATCAAGATGTAAGATTAATGTTAGGCCTTGCCGACAGAAGCAAGCTGATACTTCTTTTTAAAGAAATTTTTTTAGGCAAACAAAAAGAAGCTGTTAATCATTTAAGAGAACTAATTGATAGCGGGCTTGATGCAAAAAATTTTTTAAATGATGTTTTAGAAATTTTGTATTTATTTAATAGAAGAATTAACTTAGGTCCTATCGAAAAAGACTTAATGATTTCAGAGTCTGAACTTCAATTAATTGACACTTATTCAAAAAACTTAGATACACTGGATCTTGGAATATTCTGGCAGCTCACTATTAAAACAATGGATGACTTAAGAATTGTAGGAAATGAAAACTTAGCTCTAGAAATGTATGTCATGCAGTTGATGCACCTTAAAAAAATTGATCAAAGTGAGAAAATTTTTACAGAATCTTATTCAAACAGAGAATCTTTATTGACAGACAAAATTATACCCTCAGATACTGAAGAAACAGTAGGTATAGAAGAAAAAAATTTATATAAGAATCAGCTTAAAAGTATCGATCAAATTAAAGCCGATTCGGTGAAGAACCCAGAATTTCAGTCTAAGACATTAAAATCTTTAGAGATAAAAACATTTGAGGACTTAATTCAAATTTCTACAAAGGAAAAAGAGGTAGAACTAAAATATGATTTAGAGAGAAATGTGAATTTAGTAAGTTTTACAACGGGTAAGATAAATATAAGTTTTAACGAAAAACTTAATAAAAATTTCATCAAAATTCTTACAGAAAAATTATTACAATGGACAGGAGAACGATGGATTATTTCCTTAAGTAAGGAAAAAGGTGCAAAAACTTTTTATGAAAAAAATCTAGCGGATAAAAAACATAAGCTAAATGAAGAAATGAATAAGGATTTAGTCAAAGATTTTCTTTCAGTTTTCCCGGGCGCAAAACTTACCAATGTTACAGAGGAGGAAGATGCCTGATTTCAATGAAATGCTTTCAAAAGCAAAAGAAATGCAAGCTAAAATGAAAGCTGCTCAAGATTCTATTAAAAGCATAGAAGTCGAAGGCGCAGCAGGGGGAAATTTAGTAAAAGTTGTTTTAACTGGTAGTTATGAAATTAAATCAATAACTATAAGTGAAGAGGCCAAAAAAGAAACGCGCGATATTATTAATGATTTAATTATAGCCGCTCACAATAATGCAAAAGATAAATTGAAAAAAAAATCTGCAGAGGAACTTGCTAAAGTTACAGGTGGTTTAGATTTACCTTTTGATCTTAAGTTCCCTTTTTAAATGGACAATCAAATTCCAGCTATAGACGAATTAATTAAACTTTTTGCGAAATTGCCTGGTTTGGGGCCCAAGTCTGCAAAAAGAATAATTTTAAAATTAATTAACAAAAAAGAAAGTATGGTTAAGCCGTTAGCTCAATCACTAGCTAAAGTTTATAAAAGTGTAGCTAGGTGCTTAAATTGTGGAAATCTGAAAATAATAGATCAAGCTTGTGTTTGTGAAAGTAAAAATACTTATGAAAAAATTTGTGTAGTTGAAAATCTAGCAGACATGTGGGCAATAGAATCTTCGAGTATTTATAAAGGACACTTTCATATTTTAGGAGGTACCTTGAATTCAAATGAAAACTATGAACAAAAAAATCTATTAATAGATTCTTTGGTAAGGAGGGTTAAAAAAAATAATCTTAAAGAAGTTATTATCGCAACAAGTGCAACAATTGAAGGCCAAACAACAGCACATTATATTGAAGATGCAATTAAAAATGATAAGATTAAAATTACGAAACTAGCGCAAGGCTTGCCAGTAGGGGGTGAGATAGAACAGCTAGATGATGGTACTCTACATACCGCTTTTAAAAATAGAGTTCCAGTAACAGACCAGTAACAAATTTTTATGACTGAATTATTTTTAAAAACTTTTATCTTTTACTTTATCGTTATTGACCCTATTGGTAGTACACCTATATTTTTAGTTGTTACAGAACATCTTGACGTAAAAGAAAAAATAAAAACTGCATTGCATGGAACGTTTATAGCAACACTTATTTTATTATTTTTTGGATTACTTGGAAACAGTGTTCTAGCATATTTAAAAATTTCTTTTCCTGCGTTTACAATAGCTGGAGGAATTATTTTATTTATCATCTCTCTAGAAATGCTTTTTGACAAGAGACATCAAAGAAAAGAAGAAAATGTTAATTTTACATCTGACAAACTGAGCATTTTCCCGCTTGCAACTCCTTTGCTTGCAGGACCAGCTGCAATAACATCAGTTATTGTGTCTGTTAGTGCAACAGGAAATGACTTTTCAAAACAAGCTATCGGCATGCTTGCTTTAGTTGCTGCAACATTAACAACTTTTGTAATTTTATTTATTGCCGCTAAATCTGAAAAAATAATTAATAAAAGAATTATAAGTATATTTTCAAGAATAGTAGCAATTGTTTTAGCTGGCTTAAGTATTCAATATATTCTTAATGGAATAAAAGCTTTTATAAGTCTTTAATTTTTTTTCTCTAGCCTTCGCTTATGAAGTAACGGCTCCGTATAACCAGATGGTTGAAAACGACCTTTAAAAATCAAATCACACGCTGCTAAAAATGCTATAGATTCTTCTAGATTATCAGACATTTGTTCATAATTTTCATCATTTTCATTTTGCTTATCAACTACTGCTGCCATTTTTTTCATAACATTCATTACCTGATTTTTAGTACAAATGTTATGATGTAGCCAATTCGCCATATGTTGAGACGATATTCTAAGTGTTGCTCGATCTTCCATTAAACCAATATTATTAAAGTCAGGAACTTTAGAACATCCCACACCTTGATCTATCCATCTTACAACATAACCTAAAATACTCTGGGCATTATTTTCTAATTCTTTATTAATATCTTCAGCAGACCAATTAGGTCTATCCGCCACAGGAATAGTTAAAATATCTTCTGCTTTAGCTTTTGTTCTTGATTTAAGTTCTGCGTGTTTCTGAAAGACATCTATTTGATGGTAATGTATAGCATGAAGAGTTGCTGCAGTAGGTGATGGCACCCAAGCACAATTAGCTCCAGCTGATGGATGGCTAATCTTTTGACTCACCATGTCTGCCATACGATCAGGCATTGCCCACATTCCTTTACCTATCTGTCCTTTACCAGATAACCCACAAGCTAGACCGACATCAACATTCCAGTCTTCATATGTGTTTAGCCAAACAGATTTTTTCATATCTCCTTTAAAAATCATAGGTCCAGCTTCAAACGAGGTATGCATTTCATCGCCAGTTCTGTCTAAAAAACCAGTATTTATAAAAACGATTCTTTCTTTAACCGCTCTAATACATTCCTTTAAGTTTATTGTAGTTCGTCTTTCTTCATCCATAATACCAACTTTAATAGTATTTCTTTCAAGATCTAAAACATCTTCCACCTTATTAAAAATTGTATTTGTAAAAGCAACTTCTTCAGGTCCATGCATCTTTGGTTTTACGATATAAACAGAACCTGTTCTTGAATTTGTTTTATTTTTAAAATCATGTTTTGCACATAAAACGCTTATGAAAGTATCCATTATACCTTCAGGAATTTCAGAGCCATCTTTTAAGATAATTGATGGATTAGTCATTAAGTGACCAACGTTACGGTTTAGCAATAACGCTCTACCGTGTAGTCTTATTTTTTGACTATTAACTCCTTCATAAACTCTGTCTGGATTTAGTTTTCTTGTAAATTTTTTTCCATTCTTTTTCATTTCGGTTTGCAAAGTCCCCTTCATAATACCGAGCCAGTTTCTATAACATTTTACTTTGTCTTCAGCATCAACTGCTGCAACTGAGTCTTCATTGTCTACTATTGTAGAAACAGCTGACTCAATAATAATGTCACTTATTTTAGCTTTATCCGTACTTCCAATTTTACTTTTTTCATCAATCACAACATCTACGTGTAAATTATTATTTTTAAGTAAAATAGATGATGGTTTTTCTTTAGTACCGTTGTAACCAATCAACTGAGCTTTATTTTTAAGCGAAAGACTGTTAACCGAAATTTTTGAAACATCTTTCCAACTTCCATTTATTAATGGAAAAGTTTCATCTAAAAAGTTTTTAGCATATTCAATAACTTTATTTCCTCTAATAGGATTGTAAGAACTGCTCCTAGTAGCTTTATTTGTTTCAGGAATAACATCAGTTCCATAAAGCGAGTCATATAAACTTCCCCAACGAGCGTTAGCTGCATTTATAGCGTATCGTGCATTATCAATTGGCACAACAAGCTGAGGTCCAGCAATTTTTGCTATCTCACTATCTACATTTTGGGTAGATATCTGAAAATCATCTTTTTCTTCAACTATGTAATTTATTGATTTAAGAAATTCCATATATTCATTTTTTTTTAAATCTTTACCTTTATTAGCCAGATGCCATACATCTATTTTTTTTTGAATAGCTTCTCTCTTTTCAATTAATGTTTTATTGATAGGAGCAAGTTCATGAACAGCAGAATCAAATTTTTTCCAAAATTCATCAACATTGATATCTGTACCTGGGATTACTTCTTTATCTATAAACTCAAACAACACAGAGCTTATAGTAAGATTTTCTTTTTTAATTTTATTCATAATGCACCAAATCACATCTTCATCTGTTTTGGCACCTAAGAGCTTTACTCTTTTGGTGAGATTTTATCTCTTTCCAGATTTTAATTTAGACGGTCTTTTTGCCTAAGAGTTTCCTGGGTGTTGCTCTTTCGGCGCTATATTAAAATAGTCTTTCCCATTTTAAGCAAACTTGACTTAGCTTTTGACTAAAGTCAATTGTTAAAACCATAACTATAATACTTGTCATTTTTATGACTTAATTGAATTCTATTAAAAAGGGAACTATATTAAGGTCTTATAAAATACTATGAAAAACTATTTAGAATTTGAAAAAGAAATCAAATCTTTAGAGACAGACTTGAATAGTCTTAAAAGTCCATTTGGTTCAGAAGGTATTTCAGAAGTTGATACTCAAAAAATTAAAAGCACAGAAGAAGAGATTAATAATAAATTAAAATTAACCTATGAAAATTTAAATAGCTGGCAAAAAACTCTTGTTGCAAGACATGAAGATAGGCCTAGAGCAAATTTTTACATAAAAAAAATATTTTCAAGTTTTACAGCACTGTCAGGTGATAGATTATTTTCAGATGATCAATCGGTTATAGCTGGCTTTGGTTTAATCGATAATAAATCAGTTTTAGTTATTGGACAAGAGAAAGGAGAAGATTTGACCAGTAGAATAGAAAGAAACTTTGGTATGATGAGACCAGAAGGATATAGAAAGTGTATTAGATTAATGCAATTAGCAAATCGATTTCAAATACCAATTGTTTCATTTATCGATACTCCAGGAGCATACCCTGGAATTGGAGCAGAGCAAAGAGGACAAGCCTCAGCCATCGCAACTTCAATTGAATGCAGCATGTCACTTAATGTTCCAAATATTTCTATAATTATAGGAGAAGGAGGTTCGGGAGGAGCTATTGCTTTAGCATCTTCTAATAAAGTTATTATGTTAGAAAATTCAATATACTCTGTAATTTCACCTGAAGGATGTGCTTCTATTTTGTGGAGAGACCCGAGTAAATCTTTGCAAGCCGCAGATGCAATGAAACTAACGGCAAAAGATTTGTTAGAACTTGGCATTATAGACGAAGTGATCAAAGAACCATTGGGCGGTGCTCACCGTGATGCAGAAACAATAGCTGGAGATGTTAAAAAATCAATTGTAAAAAATTTAAAACAATACGAAAGTTTGTCTAAAGAAGAAATTTACAATGACAGAAAAAATAAATTTTTAAAAATAGGAAGAGACAAAGGTTTTATTAAATCTGACAATCTTACAGACAGTAGTTTTGGGTATAAAGATTCTTTTTATACAAAAATAAAGGGAAAACTAGATAATAATAAATATTTATATTACAGCTTATTAGCAGTAACTTTAACTGCATTAATTACTCTATTTACTGTTGCATAATAGACAGTAAGGTAGACATTCTTTTTAGAGGATTAAACATTCCTTGACATAACAAAGTTAAATCTATTAAAGAAGCAAAGTTAGTAAATATTTACTAATTAATAATAATAATAAATAAGGATAAGAAAACAATATGAGTACACTAAAAGGAAAAGTAAAATGGTTCAACGGTACTAAAGGTTATGGTTTCATCGAAAGAGACGATAAAGAAAAAGATGTGTTCGTTCATTCATCAGCTGTTAGAGACGCCGGTTTAAAGTTTTTAAACGAAGGCGATGAGCTAACTTTCGAAGTTGAAAATGGAGACAAAGGTCCTTCAGCAGTAAAATTGCAGAAAGCCTAAATCTTACTTCAAAAATTCAAAAATTATCAGGAAATGAACTTAAATTTTTACAGTTTTATCCCGTTAATGACGAATTGCGTATTCGAACTTTCGACTACGTAAATTAAAAACAAAAAAGGAAAAGTAAAATAATATGAGTACACTAAAAGGAAAAGTAAAATGGTTCAATGGTACTAAAGGTTATGGTTTCATTGAAAGAGACGATAAAGAAAAAGATGTGTTCGTTCATTCATCAGCTGTAGCAGATTCAGGCATGGGTAGCTTGAACGAAGGTGACGAATTAACTTTCGAAGTTGAGAATGGAGACAAAGGTCCTTCAGCAGTAAAATTGCAGAAAGCCTAAATACTTCCAATTCGTAAATTATTGGGATAGAAAATTTAATTAATTTCAATCCCAGTAATCCTAATCTTGTAAATCACACATATTTTGTTAAAAAACTAATATGATTATAAAAAATAAAATTTCTACGTTCAAAAATCACGCCCACAGAGAGCATGCTAGGCTATCGTTTAGCTTATAATTATTCACATATATAAATTTAAATTTAACCAAAACTAAGATAAAAACAAAGGAATGCAGCTGTAGCTCAGTTGGTTAGAGCACTAGTTTGTGGAACTAGGGGTCGGTGGTTCGAGCCCACCCAGCTGTACCAAAAAAAAATGAAAAAAGAAAAAAAATTTAAACCTTCAAAAGAATTACCCTTGGGGTTTGTTGACAGGCAAGAGAAAGAATTACTAACCCGGGATTTTATAATTTCTAATATTAAAGAAATTATGATTAAGTATGGGTTTCAATATCTTGAAACACCGAGTTTTGAGTATACAGATAGTATTGGAAAATTTTTACCTGACAAAGAAAGACCCGACCAAGGAGTTTTTTCTTTTAAAGATGAAAAAAATTGGCTCTCACTTCGTTATGATCTAACTGCACCGTTAGCACGTTATATTGCAAAAAATTATTTAGAAATTCCCAAGCCCTTTAAACGCTACCAATTAGGAACTGTATGGCGAAATGAAAAACCGGGCCCAGGAAGATTTAGAGAGTTTCTTCAATTTGACGCAGATTATGTAGGTACTAAAAATCTACAAGCAGATGCTGAATTGTGTGTTCTTATTTCAGAAATTTTAGAAAAATGTGGCCTAACTAAAAAAGATTATACTGTTAAAATATCATCACGAAAATTTACTAAAGAGCTTTTTAATGAGCTAAAGATTAAATCTGATGAACAGTCTGCTGTCACATTACGTGCTCTTGATAAAGTCGATAGGCTTGGTTGGGAAGAAGTAAAAAAAATTTTAGGCAAAGGTAGGGAAGACAAATCTGGAGACTTTACAAAAGGTGCCAATCTCAGTGAAGAACAAATACAAGTACTCGAAAAAAAAATTAAAGAAACAAAACCTAGCACGGATGATATTCTTGAAATTATGAAAATATTTGAAGCATATAATTTTACCAATTATCAATATGATTCTTCAGTTATTAGAGGACTTGAATATTACACAGGGCCAATTTTTGAAGTTAATCTTAATTTTGAGGTAAAAAATTCACAAGGAAAAATAATTCAATTCGGTTCTATTGGGGGAGGAGGAAGGTATGACAACCTTGTAAGTAACTTCGGAAATTTAGACTGTCCTTCGACTGGAATTTCAATTGGCATAGATAGATTAGTTTATGCCTTGATGCAAAAAAAAGAATTTAATATAAAATCAAATAAACCTGTGGTGATTTGTGTTTTTAGCAAGGAAAATATTAAAGATTACATAAAAATTTTAAAACAACTTAGAGAAGCGAATATTAGTTCCGAGGTTTATCCGGGAGAGGGTAATCTAAAAAAACAAATGCAATATGCAAATAAAATTGGATCACCTGTTGTAATTTTATACGGTGAAGATGAAATAAAATTAGGAAAAGTAACTTTTAGAGATCTAAAATCAGGAAAAGAAAGTAGTTCTGAAATAGAGAATTTACCAAATGAAATCAAAAAAATACTCTGAAGCTTTATTAAATCTTTTTAAGAAAAAAGGTTTTAAGGTTAAAGAATTTGAAAACATTATTGAATCTAAAATTATAATAGAACGATCAGGAGAAATATTTAAAAAATCTTTACTTTCGTTCGAAGATGATAACGGTAAGAATTTTAGTTTAAGACCGGACCTAACTATTTCTGCATGCCTTGATTATATTAAGAATGTAAAAAGAGGAATCTATAAATATGCCTATTTTGATCAAGCGTATAGAAGAACTTTTGGTAAAGCGTCATTAGTAAGAAATCAATTGGGTTGTGAAATAATTGGCTCATCTAATTTACAATTAAATTTAGAGATTATAAATTTAATCAATCAATCTTTAAAAAAAATCACTAAGAACAAAACAACAATTAAGATTAATGATATTAATATTTTCTATACATTAGTCGATGCCTTAAAACTCCCTTCAAGATGGAGATTAAGGTTAAAGAGGCATTTTTGGAGACCTGATTATTTTAACGAACTGGTTTCAAGGCTTGCATCGAACTCTGATCTACAAAAAAATGTGTTTGAACTTGATAAAAAATCTTATTTTAAAATGAAGAAACGTAAAAAAACAGAAAAGATAGCTGGAAGAAAAATTGATGAAATTTTAAATAGATTCGAAAAAAAGATAAAAGAACCAAGATCTAAAATTAATGGAATAAGAGTTGCTAAAATTATAAGAAATTTTTTAAAAATTCAATGCTCATTTAAAAATGCAAAAAATGAACTAAAAAAATTTGAAATTAAAAATAAAG
>Ga0307986_10002154_pt1 | contig 14150 bp, 15 predicted proteins | sample EllFjometageno82_FD_203170 | JGI IMG/M metagenome (GOLD analysis project Ga0307986, IMG submission 203170) | Marine microbial communities from Ellis Fjord, Antarctic Ocean - #82 | ecosystem: Environmental > Aquatic > Marine > Unclassified | place: Southern Ocean | collected 2014-10-09
AACTTTATTTTATCTTTGTTTGGGTCTTATTATTTTTGGTTTTGGGGAAGGTCTGTTAATAGTTTCAGGCATAGGTGCTTCACCTTGGAATGTACTACATCAAGGTATAGCTGTTAATTTGGACGTTTCTATTGGCACTATTGCTTTTTTTGTAAGTTTTTTAGTATTGTTATTTTGGTACTTCTTGGATTTAAAAATAGGTTTGGGCACAGTACTTAACTTTATTATTATTGCTATAATGATTGATGTTACTATTTATTTTTTAGATCAACCTAATGAATTTTTTATTCAATTGTTTATGGTAATAATTGGGGTGTTGCTTGTTGGTTTTGGATCAAGTCTATATTTAATAGCTAATTTAGGTGCTGGCCCAAGAGATGGCTTAATGACAGGGCTACAAACAAAAACAAATGCACCAATAGCTTTAGTTAGATTTTGTATTGAATTTTTTGTAGTTATATGTGGTTGGTTTTTAGGTGGAGTATTTGGAGTTGGAACAATTCTTTATGCTATAGGTATAGGGCCTGCTGTTGCACTGGGAATATCAAGCTTAAAAAGGTGAATTACAGGGATTTATTCCCGTATTATTAGAGTAGTAAATAAATTTTATTTCTTATATAATTTTTAAATATATTAAGACATGGCTATAAACAGTTTAAAATCAATCACTTAAAAAACTATTTTGGTTCATCGGCCCAGTCTTTATAGCCATAATAAATGGATAAACAAAAAGAACGTTCACTTAGAATATTTTCAAGCTTAAAGGTTAGTAAATTACCTTTTAATATAAAAGAAGATAATTATAGCAATTTAGGCAAAATAATATCAGAATTTTTTTACTTTGTTAGCAATGTTCGCAACGGAAACGCTTCATTAAAATGGTGTTTTGCAAATATAAAAAGAACTAAGATTTTTTTACAAATATTCACTGCAAATGAGGAAAATCGTGAAACTTATAAAGAAGAAATAGCTAAAAATATCTCTGAGTATTCGTATAAGACTATTGCTAAAATTATCGACGAAGGTCTTGCTAGAGGTTATTATGTAGCTTTAGAAGTGGATGGTAATCCAAGTAGAGATAGTAAAATTAAAAATATTAGACCTTCCGAAGATTTAATTACTTCATTTCTGAACCTGTCTATAGATATTATTCACTATATAGATTCTAAAAAAATGAGACCATAGGTTGTGTTAATTTTAAACTTCAAGATTTATATTTGTATTTTTCATCAATATTTATAACTAAAATTGTTACCCTAAAGTCTTAAATATATTATTGAGATAAGATATAAAAATATATGAACTATAACAAAACTTTGAAACTATTTAAAAATTTACCAAATAAACTTAATAATTTTTATAATAAAAATTTTAAATTTTCTCTTAAGATTAGCAATAAATCTAAAGATCAAAAAATATTTGATCCTGTTACAAATCTAGATAAAGCTTTTGAAAAATTTATAAGAAATATTATCGTAAAGGAATTTCCTCACGATGCTATTTTAGGTGAAGAATTTTTAGAAAAATATTCTGATAATGAATATAAATGGTTTATTGATCCTATTGATGGAACAAAGGCTTTTATGGTTGGAGCACCAACATGGTCAAATTTAATTGGATTAACTCATAAAGATCAACCTGTTTTAGGTTTAGCAAATTTTCCCGCTTTAAATAAATTTTATATAAGTGATAAGAAAAAATCTTATTTAATTAACAATAAAAAAACTATTTTAAAAACTTCTAAAGAAAGTAATTTAAAAAAATGTAAAGTTATAGGACACTTGCATGAGCTATTACTCTTAAAAAAAAATAAAAAAATAAAAAAAATTATTTCCTCGGTTGCTTATTTTGGTGCAGCGACATTTGATGCTTTGAATTTTTGTTTACTTGCAGAAGGAAAAATTGAAGCAGTAATTGAAACCAATCTTAAACCTTTTGATATAGTTCCGCTTATTTCTATAATTGAAAAAGCAGGTGGAGAAGTTAGTACTTGGGATGGTCAGTCCGCATTACAAGGCGGAAATATATTGGCAACATCTAATAAAAAAATACACAGCAAGATTCTAAAAATATTAAAATCTTCGAACTAGCGAGCTTCTAATTTATTTATCAACTTTAGAAAGATCGGCCCTAACTGAGCATAAGATAATTAAAATTAAAAAAGGAACAGCGATTAAATTCATAGTTTTCCAGCTTGTCATACTCAGCATGTAACCTGCTGATAAACTAGCTAAAGCCTGTATAGAAAAAACTAGAATATCGTTAAATCCTTGGGCTTTAAATTTTTCTTTTTCTCTGTAAGATAGTACCAGTAAACCTGTGCCCGATAGATATAAAAAATTCCATCCTATTCCTAAAAAAACTAAAGCAAATAAATAATTAAAAAATGATGTTTCAAAAAAACTTAATAGAATTGTTAAGATAAAAAAACCAACTCCTGCATAAATTATTTTACTATGACCAAATTTTTTTACTAAAATTCCTGTAATCAGAGATGGTAAAAACATACTAATAATATGTAGCTGTATAACTATACCTGTTTTGTTTAAGCTATAATGTTCCATCACATGCATATTGATTGGCGTGGCTGTCATTAAGAATGACATAACGGCATAAGCAAAAGCAGCAGATGCAGTAGCCTGTAAAAACCTAGGTTGTAAGATGAGTTCGAGATAACTTCTCCCTTTATGTTCTCTAGTGCTCATTGGTTCTATTTTTGGACTATAAAAACTTAAAAATATAACAGGGATAAATGTTAAAACAGATAGAGATAAATAAGACCCGACATATAAATGCCCATTTATTAAATCTTTATTGAAATTTGCTATATTAGGTCCAAGAAGCGCTGAGAAAATTGTAGCTAACATTACAATTGAAAGTGCTTTTGGTATAAAAGATTTTTTAACACTTTCAGCTGCTGCAAATCGATACTGGTGGGTAAAAGACATCCCTATACCGATAAAAAAACAAGCACTACAAAATAAATAAAAACTTTTATCCCATACAGCATAAGCTGCTAATAAGGCCGAAACAGAACTAAAGAGTGCTGCATATAAAAAACCAGATTTTCTTCCAATCTTACTCATAATTTGAGCTGCGAAAAAAGAAAAAACAGCAATACCTACGATCATTAAAGAAGTTGGAAGTGTTTGAAGAGACTTTATTGGACTTAGTGTGCTCCCAATAATTCCACTTAGAAAAACATTTACAGGTGCTGGTGTAAAACTAAATATTTGACTTGCGGTGATAATCCAAAGATTTTTATTCATTTTTTAAAATAGATTAAAATATACACAGTGATAACATGTTATCTATTAATAGTTAAAAAATTAATATGGATAGTAAATTAATAGGCTTAGTGATTGTACTTTTAGGCTTACTTATTTTTTTTTCAAAAAATGAGAATGCTTGGATTGTGTCTGCTTTACTTTTAGGATTAGGAAGTGGGATTTTTTTTTGGAAGAAATAATTTAATTAAATAAAAAGTATATAAAAATATATCTACTGATCTTTCCTAAAGCAACTAAAGTTAAAAAAATAACAAATCTTATTTGTAACACTCCTGCTAAAAATGTAAGTGGGTCTCCGATAATTGGCACCCATGAAAAAAACAAAGACCAAATTCCAAACTTATTGAACCATTTAGATGCTGTTTTAATTTGATTATTTTTAAAAGGGAACCATTTTTTATTAATATATTTTGAGAAATAAAAGCCTAGCAGCCAATTAAATACAGAACCTAAAATATTTCCCAGGCTAGCAGATCCTAATAATAAATAATAATTGTATGTATTAGCTTTTAGCAATCCAATTAAGGTTAGTTCACTAGATGCTGGAAAAATAGTTGCTGCTAAAAAAGATATTAAAAAAAGAGAAATATAAGCTATCATTTTTTTTGATAACTAATACAAATTAATCTATCGATAAATATTAATTTTTTTTTATACTTTTCATTAATTTCATTTATTCCTTTTTTAATTCCGAGATCTGAAATATTTAAAAGACAAGAAGTAAATCGATTTTTAATCATCCTTGTAAAGAAACTTTTAGAAATATGCACCTTAAAATCAAAATAATTAATCTTATATTTTTTAAAAAAAAATTTTGTTAATTTCATAATTTTTTGGTCTCTTCTTAAGCTTTTTTTTAATTTCTGTTTAAAATACTTAAACATAGGCCATTGGTTATTATTTGTGTCTAGACTTAAAATTAAAATTTGTCCGCCTAAGTTTAATTTTTCTTTTGAAAAATTTAAAATTTTTTTTATTTCTATGAGTGTAAAAAAATGAATAGATTGTTTGAATAAAATAACATCAAACTTTTCTTTTGTAGTTTTTAAATATGTCAAAGCATTTGTTTTAATGAATCTTATTTTTTTACTAATATTCTTATGTCTGATAATATCAATTCCAACAGGTCGATATCGAAGCCGATATTTTTGTGAAAATTTAGAGATAATTTTTGCTCTACCACAACCAATATCTAAAATTTTTATTTCTTGATTAAATTTGATTTGCTTTTTAAAGAAAAGTATAAAATTTGAAATATATTTAATTGATGATATCCAGGTTTTTTTGTCCCAATTTTTTAAATCCTTCATTACTTTCAGTCTATATAAATTTACTTGTATAAAAATGACAAATCTATTTGTATATTAAGGATTGAATAATTTAAACAATCAGTTATTTTACAATTTAATATGAGCACACATAGAACTAATATACCTAATTCCCTAAATGAACATTGGATGCCTTTTACTGCTAATCGAGATTTTAAAAAAAATCCAAGATTAATTACTAGCGCAAAAGGGATGTATTTAAAAACTCATGAAGGAAATGTATTAATTGATGCAAGTTCAGGATTATTTTGTAATCCTCTGGGTCACGGTAGAGAAGAAATTGCAGAAGCGGTAGGTAAACAGTTAAGAGAATTAGATTTTGTACTTCCTTTTAACCAAGGATTTGGCGGATCATTTGAACTTGCAACTCGGATAGCAAAACATACACCAGAAGATTTAAATAAAATCTTTTACACTATTTGTGGCTCAACAGCTGTGGAGACCGCGATTAAAATTGCAATGGCATATCACACTTCGAAAGGGGATAAAAAAAAATTTAGATTCGTAGGACGCGATCGCGGTTATCATGGAATGAATATTGGTGGTTTGTCTGTAGGTGGCTTTAATAATTATAAAGATATGTGCGCAAATATTTTAATGCCTGGTGTTCAACACATGCGACATACATTTTTACCTGAACATAAGTTTATAACAGGACAGCCTGATACAGGTGCCGAGCTAGCAGATGACTTAGAAATAATTGCAAATAAATTTGAAGGAGAAGTTGCGGCTTGCATTGTTGAGCCAATAGCTGGTTCTACTGGAACTTTAGTGCCACCAAAAGGTTATTTAAATAGGCTAAGAAAAATTTGCGACAAACATGGCATCCTTCTAATTTTTGATGAAGTTATTACAGGCTGGGGTAGAACTGGTTCTGCCTTCGCTTCACAAGAATTTGGTGTAACACCAGATATAATTACTATGGCGAAAGCTACAACTAATGGTGTTGTGCCAATGGGTGTTGTCGCTTTGAGAGATGGTATTCACGATACGATTATGGATTTTGCAGCTGAAGGGGCTATCGAATTATTTCATGGTTATACTTATTCTGGCATTCCAGTTGCTGTAGCTGCCGCTTTAGCTGTTCAAGATATTTTTGAAAAAGAAGATATTTTTAAGAGAGTAAAAGAGATGTCTCCATATTTTCAAAAGGGTTTACATTCACTGAAGGACCTTGAGTGTATTGAGAGTATTCGTGGCTACGGTATGATGGGAGGAATATCTATCAGAATGAAAGATAAGCCAGGCAAAGCAGGTTTTCAAATTTATAAAATATGTTATGAAAATGGAGTTAACCTCAAAGCTACTGGTGATGCATTAGTTCTAGCTCCTCCTTTCGTTTCTGAAGAAAAACATATTGATGAAATCTTTGATAAAATTAGAAAAAGTATCAATCAATATATGAAGCAATAATATTAAGTTTATATTGTAGTAAAGATTTCCATATAAAAAAATAAGGTAAAAATGATTGCAAACAAAATGTGTTGACTCTTCTGCTGTCATGGAATTTAATTAATAAATTTATGAAACAAAAAGAGCATGTAATTTTTGATAAAAATTTGGACAGGTTTAGATATTTATATCGTGAAGATAAGATTATTTCAAAAAAAGTAGATATGGATGAACTCAACGCAAGACTAAATGAAAGCAGAAAAATAAATATATATACTAATATTAAAATTGTAGCTCTGTGTTTAACCTGCTTAACAATCGTATCTTTGATTAGTTTGAAGTTCTGATTGTTATAGCTCTTAAACAAATAAAATAAAATTCGCTAAATAGTTTAACTACATCTTTCGTTTTTTTTTGTGAAATCAAATTTTCTTCCAAAGCGTAAGGTATCATATAATATCTTTTTGTAATTTCATCTTTCAAAATAATTTTTAATTTAACTAAAGTTTCTAGTTTTCGTACACAAGTTGCTCTTGGTATTTTAGTAACTTCAGATATAGCAGTTGCGCTAATACTTGCACTTATAAATTCTTTAAGTAAACTTGGATCATTATATAAAGCTTTGTGAGATAGATTTTTTTTTTTTGCTTTTGATATAAATAAACATGCAACTTGCAAAAATATTAGAATAAGATCGAGGTCCTTGAATTGCTTGCTCCATAAACTAAAATATTTGAGTTGTGCATCTAAATAATGAAACCAGTAAAAACTAAATTTTTTTTTTAACTCTTTCGTTGTTGCTTCACTAGAAATAAAAAGATTAATTTTTTCTGAGACAAAACAGATTAGTTTAGTTACATCTTTTATTTCTTCATTGATAAATAAGTTATAGCTTTGTTTGTATTTTTCGTTAGGTAACCACCCAATATTCCTATTTTTTTTATTAAGTACCTTTTGTTTTATAAGTTGTAAAATTTTTCTTCTTGTGGTCTCTTTGGGTAGATGTGTCTCTGTTGCAATTTTAATTATAGGTATCTGCCTAGGATTAATTTCATTATGGTTTATCCATAATTTCTCATAACTGAGATCAAAATTAAGATTATAATCTTTTTGCCTTAAAATATCTTGATGAGTTTGTTTTGCGTAGTACAAGGCAAGATTACCATTTTCTATACTTTGGTATCTGAAATACAGACTTGATAAAAATTTAGACTGAAACTCTATAAACAAATTTTGGTACTCAAAATAATTTTCAAGAATTTTATTTTCTATAGTCTTAGCTGATAGTGGTTGCATTAAATTTTAATTTGTATTTTATTGTTCAATATGGGCAGATAAAACTTAAATTAATTATATGTCAATAATCAATAAGACCTGATCGTTTATATTTCTTTAAAACTTCTCTGTTTAGACAAAATTTAAGGGAACTAGGGATAAAGCTGTAGGTTGTTTAATTTGAAAAGGAAGCCAATACTAATCCGCTAACTATTGCTAAAATAACTATTAATATTATTATGTTTTTTTTTTCTTGTTTTCTTCTCTCTGTTAATATTCTTTTTATTAAATGATCAATATTAGGTCTATCTAGCTTAGGTTTTTTTTCGTTAGCTAGGCTTTCGCTGACATCTGTTGTTAAGTTGGTTTCTTTTAATTCTACCGTCATGAGGCTAAATATCCTTTTTAATACTTCCTTATAACGTATGTTTGGACCATAATGGGTCTAAAAATACTTAGGACCCACCAATATGGGGTTTTATGTATAGTATTTAAAATTAAAATTTTGAAAACATTTAAAAATATAATTGTTAATATTAATAAACATTTAGGTTTTCTTACTCTTAATAGGCAAGAAGAAAATAATTCTTTAAATATAGAAACTTCTAAGGAAATCTATGAAGGACTAAAGGAATTGGAAAATAACTCTTCTATTCGAGTTATTTTAATCCAAGGAAATCATAAATTTTTTTCTCCTGGTGCTGACATAAAAGAACTTAAAAATTTAAATACAGAATCAGCAAAATCAAAGGGTCTCTTTAATTTTTTTGATAAAATAAAAGAAATTAATATTCCAATTATAGCAGCAGTTGAGGGATATGCTTTAGGCGGTGGCATGGAACTTGCTTTATTATGTGATATTATTATTGCGTCCAAAGAATCTAAATTTGGTCAGCCAGAGATTAATTTAGGGTTGTTCCCAGGCATGGGTGGAACACAAAGACTAAAACATTACATCGGCAAATATAACGCTAACTTTCTTTGCATGACTGGAGAAGTTATTTCCGGTGAAAGAGCTTATGAGCTTGGTTTTGTAAGTATTTTATTGAATAAAAATAATTTTTCTACAGAGGCTATAAAAATTGCAGATAAAATAGCTCAAAAACCTAAATCGAGTCTAATTCAAATTAAAAAATTAATTTGTAATAATTTAAATATTGATAATAATGTAGAGCAAGAAAGAAATTCTTTTTATCAGTTGCTAGACAGTGAGAATGCAAAAATAGGTATCGCTGCTTTTTTGAATAAATTAAAACCTGAATGGAAAGATTAAACTTTTTTACTTAGTTCAAACTTAATAAATAAAACTCCAAAAATTATTATTGCAACCATCCCTAATACTCTCGTTGGCTCAATTAAAGTACCAAATATTAATAATCCTAAAATAGATGACCATATAAGTTGTGAATATTGAAAATTTGCTACAAAAGAAAGATTAGAAAGCTGGATCGCATAGACAAGAATTATATGAGAAACAAAACCAAAAACCCCAAGTGTAATTAGACCAAACCATATCCAATTAGATTCTATGGTGCTCCAGTGGCTAAAGCTATAAATAGAAAAAATAATACTACCTACCAAACCACTATAAAAAACAGCAACAAATGGTTCTCTATTGTTTGAAATCAGTTTAGTAAAAAATTGATAAAGTGACCAACAGATTGGGATAAGAAAAGGGAAAGCAACTTTAAGTGACATCACTTTCATGCTGGGACCAAGTGTATAAACAATAGCTATGAAGCTTAGAACCATTAAAATCCAGCCAACCAAACTAAGATTATCTTTTAAAAATATTGCTGAAAGTAAAGCTAAAATTAATGGCGCGGTAAAAAAAAGGACATAAATATCTACTAAAGTAAAAAGTTTTAAAGCATTAAACATTAAAAATGTTGCAAAAATTAGAAGCGCAGATCTTACTATCTGAATTTTAAAATTTTTTTTTAGATCAAGTTTTGGTTTAAAAATAGCAAAATAAATCAACATAGCTATTAGATGAAAAAAATACCTGCCCCATATAAGTTGATTTACTTCAATATACTGGGTCATATATTTAGATAAAGTATCCATAGCAACAAATAAAAAGTATGCGGATGATGCTAATAGTATAATTATATATGTAGGTAGTTTTTTTGCTACCATTACATTACTACGCCAACTTGCCATGGATTAAATTCTTCATCTCCATAACCATTATTCTCACTTTTAGACTTATGACCTGAGGCAGTTTTTAAAATTAACTCGAAAATTTTTTGACCTACTTGTTCTACTGTTTCTTCGCTATCAATAACTGTTCCACAATTAATGTCCATATCTTCGCTCATCTTGTTAAACATAGTAGTATTTGTTGCTAACTTTAGACTCGGTACAGGTTTGCACCCAAAGCAGGAGCCTCTACCCGTTGTAAAACAAACAACGTTAGCACCTGTAGCAACTTGTCCAGTTACAGAAACAGGATCATAACCAGGTGAATCCATAAAATTAAAACCTTTGTTTTTTAAAGGTTCCGCGTAACTTAAAACATCTTTAAGGATTGAATTACCGCTTTTTGCAACAGCACCTAGTGATTTTTCAAGAATAGTAGTCAGACCACCTTTTTTATTTCCAGGAGCAGGGTTGTTGTCCATCGAACTATTGTTAATAGTTGTATAATGTTTCCACCATTCAATTTTTTTTATTAATTTATCTGCCACTTGTTTATTGATAGCTCTATTAATTAACAAATGCTCTGCTCCATAAATTTCTGGTGTTTCAGATAAAATTGAGCTACCTCCATTTTTTACAAGAAGATCTGCAGCAATACCCAAAGATGGATTGGCGGAAATACCTGAATAGCCATCGGATCCTCCACATTGTAATGCCAGTGTTAAGTGATGAACAGCTTGAGGTGTCCTTTTAATATTATTAGCTTCTTTTAATAAGTCTTGAATTTGCCCAAAAACTTTATCGACAATTTTTTTAGTTCCTCCTTCGTCTTGAATAGTTAAAAAGTTAATACGATTATGCTTTTTCATTGAATCTGAAAATAAATTTATTTGTGCACTTTCACAACCTAGGCCGATTACAAAAACATGTGAAAAGTTAGGGTGATTTTTAAATCCATCAATTGTTCTTTGAAATATTTGCATTCCTTCACTGACAGTATTCATCCCACAACCTGTTGAATGAGTAATCGGAACAATACCGTCTATACTTGGATAGTCCTTAAGAATGTTACTATATTTTATTTTTTCAGCAATCATTTTACTAACTGTTGCTGAGCAGTTTACGGTACTGATGATGCCGATATAGTTTCTGGTTGCCACGTCTCCATTATCTCGAAGAATACCATCAAAAAATAAATTACTCTTCTCAGTAACTATATTTTTTTTTTCAGTGATTGTGAACTCTCTGCTAAATTCTTTAAATTCTAAATTATGTGAATGAACATGTTCCCCGGGTTTTATACTTTTTGACGCAAAGCCAATAATTTGATCATACTTAATTACTGGTTCGCCTTTATTAATAGGTTTTAAACAAATTTTATGTCCGAATGGAATTGGGTCAATGCTAACAATACCCTGTTTTTCTATTTTTATTTGAGGGTCGATTACAAAAGGAGTAACGGCTACATTGTCATTTTTGTTTAGAATGATTAGATTATTCATGCTTTTATTATACAATTATTCCATTTATAAAGTTAATCAATATTTTTAATTACATGAATTATTTAACAAACTAATACTAATACAGATGGAAAAAAAAAACTTAAGAAGTCGACAATGGTTCGATAATCCTAAAGATCCTGAGCAAACAGCTTTATACCTAGAGCGTTATTTAAACTACGGTTTAACTAGAAAAGAATTACAATCAGGTAGTCCAATTATTGGTATAGCTCAATCAGGTAGCGATCTCACACCGTGTAATCGTCATTTTCAACAACTCAGTGCAAGAATAAAAGATGGTATTAGAAAGGCAGGGGGAATTCCTATGGAGTTTCCAACTCATCCTATTCAAGAAACAGGTAAACGACCAACAGCAGCTTTAGACAGAAACTTATCTTACTTGTCTCTTGTTGAGGTCTTATATGGCTACCCAATTGATGGTGTAATTTTAACAACAGGTTGCGATAAAACTACTCCTGCAGCTTTAATGGCTGCAGCAACAGTAAATATTCCAGCAATTGTTTTGTCTGGCGGACCAATGTTAGACGGATACTACAACGGAAAATTAGTTGGATCAGGAACTGTTGTTTGGGATGCTAGAAAACTTTTAGGTAAAGGAGAAATTAATTATGATCAATTTATGGATATGGTTGCATCTTCAGCTCCAAGTATTGGTCATTGTAATACAATGGGTACGGCTTCGTCTATGAATTCTGTTGCTGAAGCATTAGGAATGTCTTTGACAGGTTGTGCCGTTATTCCTGCTCCTTATAGAGAACGAAGTCAAATTTCTTTTGATACTGGAAAAAGGATCGTTGAGATGGTTTTCGAGGATTTAACACCATCAAAAATTATGACAAAAAAAGCTTTTGAAAATGCAATAGTGGTAGCAAGTGCTATAGGCGCTTCAAGTAATTGTCCCCCACATTTATCAGCTATCGCAAAACATATGGGTGTAAAAATTAATTTAAATGATTGGCAAAAACTAGGCCATGATATTCCACTATTAGTAAACTGTAAGCCTGCAGGTAAACATTTAATGGAAAGGTTTCATAGGAGTGGTGGTATTCCTGCGGTTATGCAAGAATTAATGAAACAAAAAAAATTACACACGAAAGTCATGACTGTAAGTGGAAAAACACTTGAACAAAATTTAAAGATTAAGCTCAATATAGATAAAGATGTTATAAAATCGTTTGATAATCCGGTGGTAGATAAGGCTGGGTTTATAGTAATGAGAAGTAATTTCTTTAATTCAGCAATCATGAAAACATCTGTAATAAGTGAAGAATTTAGAAAAAGGTATTTATCAAACCCTGATCATCCAAATGTTTTTGAGGTAAAAGCAGTAATGTTTGAGGGGCCTGAGGATTATCACCATCGAATAAACAGTAGTAAATTAAAAATTGATGAGCATTCAATTTTAATGGTTCGGGGTTGCGGGCCTGTAGGTTACCCAGGCTCTGCCGAGGTAGTTAACATGCAACCACCTAATAGATTACTAAAACAAGGCATTAATGCCCTCCCTACTTTAGGAGATGGTAGACAAAGTGGCACTTCAGAAAGCCCTTCTATACTTAATGTTTCGCCTGAATCTGCTGTAGGTGGCGATTTAGCCATCGTTAAAACAGGAGATACAATTAAGATAGATTTAAATAAGAGTAGAGTAGATCTTTTAATTTCTGCTGCTGAATTTAAAAAAAGAAGAAAGAAAAAGAAGCTACCAAAACTTATTAACCAAACACCTTGGCAGGAGATTGCAAGAAATACCGTTGGTCAGCTAGAAGATGGTGCTTGTATTAATTCTAGAGGAGTCTATCTTGATATTGCTAAGAAAAAAGGAATTCCAAGAAACTCACATTAATTATGAAAAAAAAAATTTTAGTCACAAGAAAAATTATGGGCTCTGCAGAGGAAAGATTAAAGAAAAATTTTGATGTACACTTAAATGAAAAAGATATTCCTATAAAAGATGAAGAATTTGCAAAAATTGCAAATCAATACGATGGTATGATTTGTTCTGGCTGGGACAAACTAGACAAAAAATTTTTTTCTCAATTAGACAATAAATTACAAATAGTTGCAGGGATCGGTATAGGTTATGATAATATTGATGTTGAATCAGCAATAAGTAAAAAAATTATTGTAACTAATTCACCTAATAAGTCTAATGATGCTGTAGCTGAAGTTACAATTTTTTTATTAATTGGGGCAGCAAGAAAAGCTTATGAAGGTATAAAAATTGTTAAATCTGATAAATGGAAAGAAAAAAAAATTGACTGGACTAATTTTATGTTGGGTCAATCTATAAGCAACAAAACACTAGGTATAATTGGAATGGGAAGAATAGGAAGAGTTGTAGCTAAAAGGGCTAAGGGTTTTGGAATGAAAATTATTTACTGTAATAGAAATAAGCTTTCTCTTGAGTTAGAAAATGGAGCAAAGTATTATAGTAATGTTAATGAAATGATGCCTCATTGTGATTTTGTATCAATTAATTGTCCTTCTTCACCTGAAACTATTAAAATAATGAGTTCAGAGGCGATATCCTTGTTACCATCACATGCAGTAGTAGTTAACACTTCTAGAGGTAACACTGTAGATGAAGAGGCTTTAATACAAGCACTTGAAAAAAATAAAATTCATGCAGCTGGCTTAGATGTATTTAACAACGAACCAAATATTGACAAAAGATTTTTAGATTTAGATAATTGTTTTACATTGCCTCATATTGGTAGTGCAGATTTTTTGACTAGAGAAGCAATGAGCATTCAAGCAGTTGAAAATATAGAAGCTCATTTCGGAGACAAGAAATATCCATCAAGGGTAGCTTAACACCATTAAAAACCTATAAAAACTATATATATTAGTTAAACAACCCATGGTTGTTAATAAAAAAAGTGTGACTCTTACATTTTATTACTGTTTACTTGCGACATAAAAATAACAAAGGAAAAAAATGATCAAACTATTAAATAAAGTTATTATTGCTTTAGCAGTAGTAGCCGTAATGGGTTCTGCTAACGCAAAAACCCTAAAAGTTGAAACACACTTTACTGCTAGTTCACCGAATGGTGAAGTTGCAGCTCAATTCGCTAAAAACGTAGAAGAGTTTTCTGGCGGAACTTTAAAGATACAAATGTTTTATTCATCTTCAGTTTCAGGAAAATCTGCTGAAGTATTTAATTCTGCACAAACTGGAATTATTGACTGTGATATGACTG
>Ga0307986_10002156_pt1 | contig 14145 bp, 16 predicted proteins | sample EllFjometageno82_FD_203170 | JGI IMG/M metagenome (GOLD analysis project Ga0307986, IMG submission 203170) | Marine microbial communities from Ellis Fjord, Antarctic Ocean - #82 | ecosystem: Environmental > Aquatic > Marine > Unclassified | place: Southern Ocean | collected 2014-10-09
AAAAGTAGCTAAACTTTTAGGAGGTACAAAAGATTTTTCAACTTATAGATCTTCTTCTTGTGGAGCTGAGTCTCCTGTTAGAACTTTAGAGAAAGTGAGAATTGTAAAAAAGGGAAGTAAAATAATTATAACATTTAAATCAAAATCTTTTTTGCAGCAACAAGTGAGGTCAATGGTGGGATGCTTAAAATTTGCAGCAGAAGGAAAATGGAATGTACAAAAATTTAAAGATGTAATGAATTCAAAAAAACGAATTAATTGCGCCCCACCAGCTCCAGCTAGAGGACTGTATTTATTTAAAGTTAATTATTAATTTTATTTTAAGCCGTATTTTTTAAGTGAATTTAGAGAAATAAAAAAAATTGAGATTAAATTTTTAATAATATTAAAATGGTTTAAATCTTTATTTATCTTCCACATCCAGTATAAATTTCTGAATCTATTGCTTTGAAGAGAATTTTTCCTGATTTGATATAGCATGAGGTAGTGAGGAAAGCAGTAGGCATATCGAGTCTTTTTTAATAACTGACACTTATAATAATAGTCTTCACAAATCTTGGTGTTATAAAATTTAGTTTTGTTTGCTAAATTTCTTTTAACAATCATTGAACTGGTTGCGATCGATGTATTTTTTATAAAAGATTTAAAATCAAGCTGATTAGGTGTTTTTATAGCTCTTGTAATTTTTTTATCGCTAGTAAATGTTTTATAATAAGTGTAGGTAAAATCATAATTGTGACTTTCCATAAAATTAATTTGCGTTCTAAGCTTATTCTTCTCCCATAAGTCATCTGAGTCAATAAATGCTAAATAATATGAATTAGATTTTTTTATGGCTATATTTCTACATCGACTTGCACCTATATTTTTTTTTTCATAAAATATTTTAATTTTTTTTTGTCTTTTAAATCTATCTAAAATATTTTTTGTTTTTTTATCAGAATAATCATCAACAATAATAAGTTCCCAGTTTTTATAGGTTTGTTTTAATATAGAATTGATAGTAGTTTTAATAGTCTTAGAGCTGTTATAATTCGGTAAAATTATAGATACCCTAGGTTCTTTTGTTAGTTTTTTGCTATTGAACAGTTTCACTTAAAATATTCAATTAGGATCTTATTATAAATTTTTGTTAATTTTTTTAAATCAGATAAAGAAACACACTCATCAACTTTATGCATTGTTTTATTAACTAGACCAAATTCTAAACAGGGTGCAATTTTTTTTATAAATCTTGCGTCTGAAGTTCCACCAGTTGTAGAAAAGACAGTATTTATTTTTGTAATTTTTTTAATAATTTTTTTTACCATTTGAATTGTAGTTCCAGGTTTTGTTAGGAAAGAGTCTCCTGAAGTTAAGAACTCAATTTTGAACTTTATTTTATCTTTTTTACAAATTGATTTAACAGTAGAGTTAATCATTTTTTTTAAACTAATAGCTGTGTGAAAATTATTATATCTAATATTAAATTGTGTTTTCGCTCTTGCTGGTATTACGTTGCGCGCTTTGTTATCAACGTATATTTCTGTAAATTCTAAATTTGATGGTTGGAAATTTTTATTACCTTTGTCTAATGGTTTTTCTTTAAGTTTTTTACATATAGCAATCAAACTGTTTATAGGATTTTTTGAAAGATGAGGGTAGGCAACGTGCCCCTGAATACCCTGAACTTCTAGATTACATGACAGGCTACCCCTTCTTCCTATTTTAATCATTTCTCCCAATCTATTGGGATTAGTTGGTTCCCCAACAATACAAAAGTCAATCTTTTCTTTTTTTTTAATTAAATAATCAACTACTTTTTTGGTGCCATTAACAGCCCTACCTTCTTCATCGCCTGTAATTAGAAAACTTATAGATCCATTAATTTTTTTATTATTTTTTAAAAAGCTACTCACTGCTGATAAAAAACAAGCAATAGAGCTTTTCATATCATTAGCTCCTCTACCTATTAAATAATTATTTTTTACAACTGGGTTAAAAGGATTGACAGTCCAATCATTTATATTTCCTGGAGGCACAACATCCGTATGCCCCGCGTAACATAAATTTGGGTATTTATTGCCTAGTCTTGCATAAAGATTTTTAATAGTTGGGTTTTTTTTATCTTTAAATTTTAAAACTTTACAATTAAAACCTAATTGTTTTAATTTCTTTGATAAATAGTCTATAGCACCAGCATCAATTGGTGTAACGCTAGGAAATTTAATCAAATCTTTTGATAACTGTAATTCATCAAAGCCTGTCATTATTCTCTCAATAAATCATTAATAGAAGTTTTACTTCTAGTTTTTTCATCAACTTGTTTGATTATAACTGCACAATTTAATGAGGGAGCGTTAGAATTTTTTTTATCTGGCATTGAGCCAGGTACAACTACAGAGTAGGGAGGTATCTTTCCGTAAATAACATCACCAGTTTGTCTATTCACAATTTTTGTAGATTGACCAATACACATACCCATACTAATTACAGAACCTTCTCCAACTACAACTCCTTCAACAACTTCAGACATTGCTCCCAGAAAAACATTATCTTCAATAATAGTTGGTAATGCCTGAGCTGGCTCCAATACTCCACCAACACCCGACCCTGCTGAAATATGACAATTTTTACCTATCTGACAACAGCTACCCGCTCTTGAAAAAGTGTCCATCATTGTGCCTTCGTCTATGTAGGCTCCAATATTTATAAAACATGGCATTAAAACACTATTCTTCCCAATAAAAGATCCTTTTCTTACTGGGGAATTGGGCACCATTCTAAACCCTGCTTTAACATGATCTTCCTTAGTCCAGCCAGCAGTTTTTCCTTTTATCAAGTGAGATTTGTCATACCAGCTACTATAAGGTCCGCTTAAAGCTTCCATATCATAAATTCTAAAACTTAGCATGATTGCTTTTTTTAAATGCTGATGCGTAGTCCAGTTACCATCAATTTTTTCAGCAACTCTTACTATCCCTGAATCTAAATCATTTATAGTTTGATTAATTGCATCAATTATTTTTTTATCAGAATCTTTATTTATTTCTTCTTTATTATCCCAAGCTTGATCTATTATTTTTTTTAACTCATTTTTGCTCATTTATTCTCCTTAAAAATTCAGACAGGTTATCAATTCTATAGTCTATAAAACCTTCATTAGAAAATTCAGCTGCCCAAGGTTCTTCATTTTTAACCCAAGCTGTTTTCATTCCTAATTCATTAGCAGGTTTTAAATTTCTTGCTATATCCTCAATGAATATACAATATTGAGGATCTATTCTATATTTTTCGATAATTTTTTTATATGGAGCAATTGAGGGTTTTGGGACATAATCAGCATCCACTATATCAAACACTCCATTAAAGAGATTTTGAATACCAATTCTTTTGGTAACGTTGGCAGCATGAGCTCTTGAGCCATTAGTAAATATAAATTTTTTTCCTTTTAGATTAATTAGTTCGTTCTGAAGTTTTGTATCTTCTTTTAAAAACTCTAAATCTACATCATGAACAAACTCTAAAAATTCTTGAGCATCAATTTTATGATTTTTAATCATACCATTGAGTGTGGTATTATACTCATGAAAATAATTTTTTTGAATTTTTTTTGCCTCTTCTTCAGTTACATTAAGTTTCTCAGATATAAAAAATGTCATTTTTTTATCCACTTGATCAAAAACTTTTGTATCACCAGAGTACAAAGTATTGTCAAGATCAAAGAGCCAATATTTTATTTTTTTTAATTCTTTCATTTTCTTATAAGTGTACCAGCACCCTCATCTGAAAAAATTTCACACAAGATAGAATGAAGCTTTCTACCGTCAATAATAACAACACCCTTAACTCCATTTTCAATAGCGTCAATTGAATTTAAAAGCTTAGGTATCATTCCACCTTCTACTATTTTTTTATCAATCAAGTCTTTTGCTTCCGCAGGTTTAATCTCATTAATTAATTCTTTATTTTTACCATAAACACCAGCCACATCTGTCATTAGCAATAATCTTCTAGATTTTAAACTTTTTGCTATAGCTGCTGCTGCTGTATCTGCATTAATATTGTATTTTTTATTTTCTTCATCTTTACCCATTGGAGAAATTACAGGTATTTGTTGTTTATTTAAAATAGCTTGAATTTTTTCATTTAATATTTTTTTTGGTCTTCCCACAAAGCCAAGGTCTTTACTTTCCTGTTCTACTATAAAAATATTACTCTGGTGAACGTTTATTCCATCTGCTTTACATTCTTTTTGCTTCAATTTTTCTATAATTTCAGAATTAAAGTCCACCAAAGCTTTTTCAACAACTTCCATAGTTTGTTTATTAGTAACCCTTAAACCGTTAATAAATTGACTTTCAATATTTAATTTTGCTAGTTCCATTTTTATTCTAGGACCGCCTCCATGAACAATAATTACAGTTAGCCCTAATTTATAAAGTATAGCTATATCTTCTATAAATTTATTGAATAGATCAGGATCTATTAAAACTTTTCCACCACACTTTATTACTATTTTTTCTCTTTTATACTTACTTACATATTTAGGAACTTGGGAAATATCCGGCGCATTTTCTGGCCAAAACTTTTTTAAATTTTCTAGGTCTTCTTCTCTTGAGCCCATTTAATTTGTTTTAACTGTTGTTCTTTTCATTATAAACCATTGTTGAGCAATAGTTAAAATATTGTTGACCGTCCAGTACACAACTAATCCTGACGGAAAAGACGCTAGTATTACCGTTAAGAATATTGGAAAGAACATAAATATCTTAGCCTGAATAGGATCAGTTGGAGCAGGATTTAATTTTTGTTGGATAAACATTGTCAAGCCCATTAAAATTGGCCAAATACCTATTATTAAAAAACTAGGAGGTGTAAATGGCAGTAAACCAAAAAGATTAAATATTGTAGTAGGGTCTGATGCAGATAAATCTTTTATCCAACCAAAAAAAGGCTGATGTCTCATTTCTAGTGAAATAAAAAGCATTTTATAGATTGCAAAGAAAAATGGAATTTGTATTAAAACTGGCAAACAACCAGAAGCAGGATTAATCTGTTCTTTCTTATACAGTGCCATTATAGCTTGTTGAAGTTTAACTTTGTCGTCTTTGTGAAGGTCTTTAAGTCTCGCCATTTCTGGCTGTAAAGCTTTCATTTTTGCCATTGATTTAAATGAATAACTTGCAAGAGGAAAAAAAACTAACCTAATTATTAACGTAATAAGAACGATAGCTATTCCAAAGTTACCTGTTAGCTTGAATAAATAGTCAACTGCAAAAAACAACGGTTTTGTAAAAAAATAGAACCAACCCCAGTCAATAATTAGATCTAATTTTTCTATATTTTCTTTTTCTGCATACGCATCAATAGTTTGAACTTCTTTAGCCGCTACAAAAATTTTAATTTCATTTTTTGCTTTTGCAGAAGGGAGAATAATTTTTGGATTATTTAATAGAAAGTTAGCCTTGTAAGAATCTTGATATAAAAAAGTAGATTTAAATGTTTCACCTGACTCAGGAATCAAGGCGGTCATCCAATATTTATCTGTAATACCTATCCATCCATTATCTGCTTCTCGTACTACTTTTTTCTCTTCTATATCGTCATAATCATCTTCTTTAAGTTCCTCATCTAAAACGGCGATAAAACCTTCGTGTAGAATATAAAAACCTTTTAAGTCTTCAGGTATATTTTTCCTTGTTAGTTGGGCGTAAGGATATAATTCAACTTGCTGAGTAGAATTATTTACTACTTCTTGATTAATTTTAAAAAGATAATTGTCATCTATTTCTATTGTTTTTCTAAATATAAGATTTGAGTCATTCTTCCATTCTAAAGTTACAGGACTGTTCACAGATAAAATTTTATTACCCACAACGCTCCAAATACTTTTACTTGATGGAACTTTAGTTTTATTCCCTATGCTTGCCCAGCCTGTTTCAGCAAAGTATCCATTCTTTGTTTCTTTAGGACTTAGAAACTGAACTATGTTATTTGACTTAATATCTACTTTATAATTTTTGAAAGACAAATCATCTATTACTGCACCCTCAAGAGAGATAGAACCTTTTATTTTATTATTCTCCAATAAAACTCTATTTGTTTTTTTCAGAGAATCTTCTCTTGAAATATTTTTTTCAACAATGGTACCATCGATATTTGGAACAATGCCATTATCAATTATTTTATTTTCTATCTGACTGCTTGAAACTTTTTGATTTTGTTTTTCAATAGACTTAGGAGAGTCAACAAAAGCAGACCAAAAAAGCAGTACAGACATAGAAAGCGCTATAGCTATAAAAACATTTTTATTTTCCACTTAGTCCAACTCCTTTGATTTATAATTTTTTGACGGAACTTGATCTATTCCATCTGCCCCACCTAAAATCTTTATAGGATGACATCGCATAATTCTTTTTAAACTGTATACGCTACCTTTTATTAAACCATGTTCTTTGAGAGACTCACTACAATATTCCGAACACGTAGGTAAAAATCTACACCTCACTCCTAATAATGGTGAAATAAAAAAATTATATAGTTTTATTAAAAGCAAAATTATAAAAATTAAAGAATTTGATATTATAGCTTCAAAAGCTTTCAAAGCTTTTTTGCATTGTTGAAAATAAAATTTTGTAGTCTTTTTCATACGCTTTTGATTTTCCAAAAACTATATAAGTATAATTAGTATTAATTGCACCTTTTATTTTTAAAAGCTTGTGCACTATAGCTCTTAACCTACGTCTTATTTTGTTTCTTTTTACAGCATTACCAATTTTTTTTTTCATAACAAAACTAATATGTAGTAAATTTTCATTTTTTGAACTAATGAAGTTTTTGGCAGCAAAAATAGAAAAAAAATCTGAGTGAACTTTCTTTTCTTTTAAGGCTAACTTGAAATGATTATTTTTTTTTAGACTTTCCAGCTTAATCATTAAAATTAAGTCGAGATCGTTTTGCGCCCCTTGGCTCTTCTTCTTGCAATTAATTGTCTGCCAGCTTTAGTAGCCATTCTGGACCTAAATCCATGTCTTCTTTTTCTAACTAAATTGCTGGGCTGATAAGTTCTTTTCATAAAATAACATTCGTTATATAGTTAATTATATTAGATAAGTACAGCTAAAATAGACACATGAATTTAAAGTTAAAACTGCTCATAGGAACTGTATATCTTATTTGCTTATCTGGTCTAATGTTCGTTATTTTTTCAAATTTTGATCTTAAGGATTTGTCTGACATTAATTTTTTTAAAAATAATCAACAATTATTAAACGATTATAAATTAAAAAATATATTTTTAACTACGGTCTTGTTTTCAATTTTTAGCATTATCTGGATTCTTTTACTTGGCTTCGGTTCCCCCTTAGCTTTGTTTGCAGGGTTTGTTTTTGGTAAATGGCTAGGAGCGTTAATTTCAATTGTGTCATTTTCAATAGGAGCCACTTTGCTTTATTGTCTGGCAAACTTCTTTTTCAGAGATTTTATCAAAAATAGATTTTCTGTAAAGATAGAAAAGTTTATTAATTTATTCAATAAAAATGATTTTTTATACTTTATGTTGTTTAGGTTTACAGGTGGAGGAATGCCATTTGCAATTCAGAATGTACTACCTGTAATTTTTAACATGAAAATAAAAAAATATTTTTTTTCGACTTTACTGGGCATAGTACCAGGTGTATTTATAATTTCTACAATAGGAGCCGGTGTTGGAAATTTTATTGGTAGAAATGATAAAATAATTTTGACTGACTTAATTAAAGATCCTGAGATATATTTTCCAATTTTAATCTTTGTTATAGTTCTGGTTTTAGCAACAATTATTAATAAATTTTTTTTTAATAATAAAGTTTCTAGAAAAAACCTTTAAAAGTCTGATACAAAAATAATTAGTATGGAATCAAAAAATAATTTACATTCAGAACTTAGCCCGTATCTTCAACAGCACAAAGACAACCCTGTTCATTGGCAGACATGGAACAAGGACATACTTAGCTTTGCTAAAGTAATAAAAAAACCAATTTTATTAAGCGTAGGTTACTCAAGTTGCCACTGGTGTCATATAATGGCTCACGAAAGTTTCGAAGATGTAGAAACCGCAGTACTTATGAATAAATATTTTATAAATATAAAAGTTGATCGAGAAGAAAGGCCTGATATAGATTATGTTTATCAAAGTTCATATCAACTTTTCAATCAATCTGGAGGTGGCTGGCCTTTAACAGTATTCTTAGATGAAAATGCCATACCTTTTATGGCTGGAACTTATTTTCCAAAGATAAATTCACATGGCCTACCTTCATTTAAGGATGTTATTTTTAAAGTGGGTAAAACTTATATTGAACAGAGAGAAGAAATTATTAAACAGTCTTATAATGTATCTAAAAATTTAGAATTAAAAAAATCTTTAGTGCTAAATCAAGATCTTGAATCAATTTTATTAAGTATTATATCCAGTTTAGACGAGGTAAAAGGTGGGTACAAAGGCTCACCAAAGTTTCCGATATTTAATATATATGATGTTTTACTATTTTTTTTCAATAAGACAAAAAAACTAGACTATTTAAAACCAGTAGAATTAATCTTAAAACAACTTTGCTCTCAGGGAATATACGACCATGTAGAAGGAGGAATTTCTAGATATACCGTAGATGAAAATTGGTTGATCCCACATTTTGAAAAAATGTTATATGACAACGCTCAATTTGTTTTGTTGTTGTCGAAATACTTAAAAATAAAGAAGAACGATTATTTTGAAAAAAAAATTATTCAAACAATAGATTTTATCAATAAAAATTTTAATAACCCAGAAAATGGACTATTAGGTTCAGCCTATGACGCAGATAGCGATGGAGAAGAGGGTAAATATTATGTTTTTAGTTACGATGAATTAAACAAAATTAAAGATATAAATCAATATTATGATGTAAAACCTGAGGGTAATTGGGAGAATAAAATAATTTTAAAAGAAATAAAGTCACCACCTAAAAAAATTCTGTGTGAATTAAAAAAATTAAGAAAAAAAAAAATCAAACCATTTTTTGACAATAAAGCTCAGTTAGATCTAAATTGTCTTTGGGTCAGCGCTCTAGTATCTGCGGAAAAAATATTACCCAATAATAATTATTTAAAACTTGCTGAAACTTACTGTAAAGATTTAGAAATTTATTTTTTTAATAAAAAAATATTACAACACACTACGTCAAGACGAGAAGTTTTTTTAGAAGATTATGCATATAGTATAGCTATGTTTTTAGATCTTTACGACCAAACCTTAAAACCTAATTATTTATTTAAAGCAAAAAAATTGTGCACAAAAACAATTGAACTTTTTTATGTAAAAGAAAAATCGATATTTCAAAAAAATATATTTGCAACTAATGACCTTTTTCATAAACCTATAGACATAAGTGATGGCAACATACCTAATGGAAATTCAGTTATGCTGCTAAATTTTTCTAGACTAAAAATGAAGAATGAGGGAGCAGAACTTTCCAATAGTTTAAATGGCTATTTAAATGTTTATAAATCATTAATGGTTAGTGCTTTAAAATCAATAGACTATTTTAATACCATAGATGCCACTAAAAACTGTACCGACAAAGGATGTTTCGTTTAAAATTTGAGACTTGCATAATTTTGATCTACGAAGTAAAATTACTTAAATTGCAGGAACTCAAATGGGTATTCACTACGACTATAAATCTACGAGAAATGAGAAAGCCATGAAAAAAGAGGCTAAAAGAAAAGCGCGTATTGAAGAGAGAAGAGCTAAAAAAGGTACTGATAATCAAAATGATGATGAGAAAAAAATGCATGATTTAAACAAACCCATTACTCTTGAAGATCTAACGAATCCTGATAAAGAATAGCTAAAATGATAAGAGCACGAGTTCAAAAAGATTCTCGGCTGATTAAACGTGAGATTGCCCTTAGAATTAATTTAAGAAAAAGAAAAAAATTTAAAGAAAAGATTAAAAAAAAATGAGCGTACTCTCAGATAGATGGATTAAAAAAATGGCCAAAAAAACAGGCATGATTAAACCTTTTGTCTCTAAACAAATTAGAAAAGGTAAAATATCTTTTGGACTATCTTCTTATGGTTATGACGCAAGAGTCTCTACGGAATTTAAAATTTTTACAAATGTAAATTCAGGTATTGTTGACCCTAAAGTATTTAAAAAAGATAGTTTTGTTACAAAAATTGGCAAAGAATGTATTATTCCACCTAATTCTTTTGCACTGGCCAGAACAATAGAATATTTTAAGATTCCAGAAGATGTGCTTGTTATTTGTCTTGGTAAATCGACTTATGCTAGATGCGGAATTATAGTTAATGTTACCCCCCTTGAGCCTGGTTGGGAAGGACATGTAACATTAGAATTTTCTAATACAACTCCATTGCCAGCAAAAATATATGCTAATGAAGGAGTAGCTCAATTTGTGTTTATCAAAGGAAACGAAAAACCTCAGGTAACTTATGCCAACCGAAAAGGCAAATATATGAAGCAAAGAGGCGTTACTCTTCCAAAGGTTTAAATTCAATTTTTTATTGATGCAAAAACTTATCATCAAAGGCAAAAAAATATTATCAGGTTCTATAGATATTTCTGGTTCAAAAAATGCCACCTTACCAATTCTAGCCGCTACAATTCTTACCGACAAACCCTTAACTTTAAAAAATGTTCCATTGGTTCAAGATGTTTTCACTATGATAAACTTGTTAAAATTTATTGGTTTAAACGTAGAAATATTAAAAAAAAAAAATTCTTTAAATATTTCAAACAGTAAAAAACTAAAAATAATAGCTCCTTATAAATTACTTAAGACTATGCGTGCTGGAGTTTTAGTCTTAGGACCATTATTAGCTAAATACAAAAAAGCTAAAGTCTCTCTTCCTGGTGGCTGTGCCATAGGAGCAAGACCAGTTAATTTACATTTATTTGCCCTAGAAAAACTTGGAGCTAAAATTAAAATAGAAAATGGATACATATATGCATCTGCTAAAAATGGGTTAAAAGGAGGTATTATCAAGTTTCCATCTATTTCAGTTGGAGCAACAGAAAATGCTATTCTTGCAGCTGTGAGTGCAAAAGGAAAAACAGTAATCTCTAACTGTGCTATCGAACCAGAAATTCAAGACTTAATTATTTTTTTGAAGAAAATTGGTTGTAATATTAACTTTATTGGGAAAAGAAAAATAATGATTATTGGCATTACTAGTTTCAAAAATGCAAATCATGAAATAATTTTTGATAGAATTGAACTAGGAACTTACTTGATAGCTGGTGCATTAGTGGGGAAAAAAATTATTTTAAATAAAGTAAATCCAAAAATCATAGCTACTGAAATTAAAATTATGAAAAAAATGGGTGTTAGAATGAAAATAGAAAAAAATAGAATTATAGTTTATGAATCTAAAAAGATAAAGAGCATTAGCATTAAAACTGAATCTTATCCGGGTTTTCCAACTGATTTGCAAGCACAGATTATGGTTTTAATGTCAAAAGCGAAAGGAATATCAAGAGTAAAAGAAAGTATTTTTGAAAATAGGTTTATGCACGTACCAGAATTAAAAAGAATGGGTGCTAAAATAAACACAAAAAATAATCTAGCAATTATTACTGGTCCAACTAGTCTGTCGGGAGCAGAAGTTATGGCAACTGATCTTAGAGCCTCTGTAAGCTTAGTTTTGGCAGCATTAGTAGCTAATAATAGCACTATAATTAACAGAGTATATCATTTAGATCGTGGCTATGAGAATCTGGAAAAAAAATTAAAAAAATGCAAAGCTAGTATAGTTAGAGTCTAAAATGAAAGTAACAAATTTAAGATTATTAGCTACATCAATTAAAGACTTGAATGTTCTGGCTGCTCATTTGCAAGATTCAATTGTTTCACCAAAAGATATCGCCAATTTAAAAAAAAATAGAATTTTTTTGATTCAACTAAACAGGTTTATGTGGGAAGATGTTGAAAAAGGGGTTTTTAGAAAAAATAAAAGAATAAGAACAGTGCTAAAATTTGATAATGTTACTCATGTTCTGTCAAAAAATATTAATACAGAAAATAATAAACATTTTTTAGATTTTTTAACTATTGAAACTATCCTGCTGCCTGATAAAAGTTATGAAGTTAAATTAATTTTTTCTGGTGGTGCAATAATTAAAATAAACACAGAGGTAATTGACGTAACTTTAGATGATCAAGGTTCTTCATGGGAAAGCAAGACATCACCAAAACATAGTTTTTTATAATGCTCAGACTAATTAAAGCAAACCAAAAAAAATTTTTATTAAAACTAAATTTTATTTTAGATAAAAGAAAATCTAAAGACTCTAATATTAATTCAAAAATTAAACTTATAATAAATGATATTAAAAAAAATGGTGACTTAGCTTTAATTAAATATGAAAAAAAATTTTCAAAGTCCAAAATTATTTCACTAAATAATATCAAGTTTACTAAAGCAGAAAAAAATAAGATAATAAATCAATTAGACAAAAAAATTAAAACAGCTATTGACTTAGCTTATAATAGAATTTTAAATTTTCATAAAAAACAAAAACTACCTTCTTTTAGTTATACAGATAGCTTTAAAAACTCATTTTCTTATAAGTCAAATGCAATAAACAATGTAGGAGTATACGTTCCAGGTGGTTTAGCTAGTTATCCCAGTTCAGTTTTAATGAATTGTATTCCCGCTATAGTAGCTGGAGTAGAAAATATATATATGGCAACGCCATCCACGGGAAAAAAATATAATCCAGCAGTAATATATGCTGCAAAAAAATGTAAAGTGAAAGAAATTTATAAAATAGGTGGAGCTCAAGCAATAGCAGCAATGGCTTACGGCACAAAGATTGTAAATAAAGTTGATAAAATTGTAGGCCCAGGTAACGCTTATGTAGCAGGTGCCAAGAAACAGGTCTTTGGTGACGTAGGCATTGATATGGTGGCGGGACCCTCAGAAGTAACAATAGTTGCTGATAAGTGGTCTAAACCTGACTGGATTGCAGCTGATCTAATAGCTCAGGCAGAACATGATGAAAATGCACAATCAATAGTTATTTCTGACGATGTTAAATTAATTAATAAAATTAATTATTACCTACATAAACAGTTGAAAGTACTACCCAAAAAAAAAATAGCCTCTAAAAGTTTGAAAAATTTTGGTTTATCAATACTAGTAAAAAATACAAAAATATTAGCAGACACTATTAATTTAATTGCACCAGAACACTTAGAAGTTTTTGTTAAAAACCCTAAAAAAATTTTAAAAGATGTTAGAAATGCGGGATCAATATTTATAGGCCAATATTCACCAGAGGCCGTTGGTGATTATTTAGCCGGCCCAAATCATGTCTTACCAACCTCAGGTTCAGCGAGATTTTCATCCGGACTGTCAGTTTATGACTTTTTAAAAAGATATTCGGTAATAAAAATGACTAAATCAGGTATTGAAAGATTAGGAACATCAGTTATAAATCTAGCTAAATACGAAAATCTTGAAGGTCACGCAAATTCAATTAAAATAAGATTAAAAAAAAGAAAAAAATAATTGGCTAAACAGGAAACATTAGAATTTAAAGGCAAGGTAACAGAAATTTTACCTAACGCTATGTTTCGTGTTAAACTTGAAAACAATCACGAAATTTTAGCTCATACAGCTGGAAAATTGAGAAAGAATAGAATAAGAGTTTTAACAGGCGATAATGTTCAGGTGGAAATGACGCCTTACGATCTAACTAAAGGTAGAATAACCTTTCGATTTTAGGCCTTGTAGCTCAGTAGTAGAGCAGTACCCTGAAAAGGTATGTGTCGTTTGTGCGATTCAAACCAAGGCCACCACTCCAAATCACGTATCATTATTTTCAAAATTTGATAAATATAAACAATATGAAAAAAAATAATGGCGTTGTCTGGTTGAGAAATGATTTTAGAATATTAAAAAATGATGCATTGGCTTATGCTACTCAAAATCATGACCATGTTTGCGCCTTTTATATTTTGAAGAAAAAAGATTTTAACAAAAGATCAGCACAACTTTGGTGGCTTTACCAATCATTAAAAAATTTTAAAAAAAGTTTAAATCAATTTAACGTAAGTCTTGAGGTGGTAGAGGCTAATTCTTACAAGGAAATTTTTGAAAAAATAATAAATAAA
>Ga0307986_10002159_pt1 | contig 14141 bp, 15 predicted proteins | sample EllFjometageno82_FD_203170 | JGI IMG/M metagenome (GOLD analysis project Ga0307986, IMG submission 203170) | Marine microbial communities from Ellis Fjord, Antarctic Ocean - #82 | ecosystem: Environmental > Aquatic > Marine > Unclassified | place: Southern Ocean | collected 2014-10-09
CTTTTTCAAAATATAAATTACTTGTTCCTCCACTTCTGCCATTTGATTTTAGATTCAATTTTTTTCCATAATAAGTATCAACCAAATAATGCTTTAAAACACCCTGATCCACTAATTTTAATTCCTTAGTTTTAACTCCCTCACTATCAAAATACTTAGAGCCTAATCCTTTAACTATATCAGGCTTGTCATAAATATTTATTGAACTTGAAAATATTTCTTCATCTATTTTATCTTTTAAAAATGAGGTTCCTCTTGCTATAGAAGAGGCTGATATTGCACTTGCTAAGACACTTAACATTCCTTTTGAAATTCTTCTATCAAAAATAATACTTATTTTTTCACTTTCTATTTTTTGAGGATTTAATTTTTGAATTGTTTTTTTAGCAGCCAATGATCCAATTTGATTTGGTCTGAGCATATCATGTAAGTGGCAGGTGCTTGTAAATTCATAATCTCTTTCCATATTATTATTTGCATTTTTTGCAACAGCAACACAAGACGATGAGAATGATGAGGATTTATACCCATTTAAAAAACCATCACTGCTTGCTAGTATAAAGTTAGATTTAGACTCTGAAAAACTAGTTTCTGTATTAATAATTTCCTTCTTTTCAAGTGCTGCTTCCTCAGCTTCTTTTAAATATTCAATTTTTTCATTATTCTCTATATGATCATCATCATATAAGTTTAAATCGTTAATTTTTGTTGCTAACAGATCTTTATCTGGCAAAGAATTAAACTCATCCTCTGGTGTAATTTTTGTTGTTGCAATACATCTCTCTATTAAAGTTCTAATATTATCTTCATTGAGATTTGATGATGTTATACCAGATTTCTTTTTACCAATATAAGTTTCTAAACCAACCCCCAAACTATCTGATCTGTCAGACTCATCTAATTTTCTATTTCTAAAATTAACTGTTTCGGAAACTGAATGCACTACTACTGCTGTGGCATTTGTTGCACCTAATTTTTTTGCTAAATTTATGCAAAAAGATGCTGTTTTTTTTAAATAATCTTGATCTTTAACCATATGATTTATAATTGAGTTCCACCAACAGTCATTTTATCAATCAAGATTGAAGGTTGAGCAACTCCAACTGGCACGCCCTGTCCTGCTTTTCCACAAGTTCCAATGCCTGGATCAAGCATCATATTATTGCCAACTAATGAAACTTCTTTTAAGATTGATGGACCATCACCAATTAATGTTGCCCCTTTGATGGGTGCGCCTATTTTACCATTTATGATTTCATATGCCTCTGTACAATTAAATACAAATTTACCCGAAGTAATATCTACCTGACCACCACCAAAACTTACTGCAAATATCCCTTTATCAACTGATTTAATCATTTCTTCTTGAGTATATTTTCCATTTAACATCATGGTGTTTCTCATTCTTGGGAGAACTACATGCTTGTAACTTTCTCTTCTGCCACTTCCTGTAGATCTAGTATTCATCAATCTTGCATTCAAACGATCTTGCATAAAATTTTTTAATATGCCATTTTCAATTAAGACTGTTTTTTCTGTGGGGGTTCCTTCGTCATCAATTGTTAAGCTCCCTCTTCTATTGTGCAAAGTTCCATCATCAACAATTGTAACTCCTTCACTTGCAACTCTCTGACCCATTAAATTATGAAATGCAGAGGTTTTTTTTCTATTAAAATCTCCTTCTAAACCATGACCTATCGCTTCATGGATAAGTATTGCAGGCCATCCTGGGCCTAAAACTACTTTCATTTCACCAGCTGGTGCAGGTTTACTTTCTAAGTTTACTGAAGCAATTCTAAATGCTTCATCACATACTTTTTTCCAATTATCATCTTTAAGATATTCATCATAAGACTGCCTGCCACCAATACCGTAAACACCTGTTTCTTTTTTTCCATTTTTTTCAAGCATCACTGAAACATTAAAGCGAATTAAAGGTCTAACGTCTGTTAATACTTCACCACCTGATCTAATTATTTCTATAGATTTATGCTCTCCAGAAAAACTTGCTGTTACCTGTTGAACTATGCCACTTTTTGCTCTTGTATAGTTATTAACTTCTTTTAAAAGTTCTAATTTTGATTGAAGTGATTTTTCTTCTATCGGGTTAATATCTTTATAAAATTTATCATTTGTCTTGGGTATCTCATGGTTATAAACGCCTTTTTGTGATTTCAAAGTTGAGCTTAAATTATTGGCTGATTGCTTTAAAGAATCTTTTGAAATTTCATTAGAATGAGAATAAGCGACAACCTCTCCAGTTACAGCCCTTAAACCATAACCTAAATCAGAACTGTAAGTAGAGCTTTTGATTTTATCATCATCCAACACAATTGACTCACTCTTTGAATTCTCCAAATAAAGTTCACCATCATCACACTTATTTAATGTCTCAGAAATAATGTTTTCTGCGTCTTTTCTAGATAGATCTGTTTTGGTAAAAAAATCATTCATATCATTAAAATAGTAGTTATAATTATTTTTTCAATTGGTGTATTTCGCACATATACAAGTTAGCTAATTCTGGTTAATCTTACTAATAAATTAAAAAGGTTTAAAATGAAAAAATTTGATGAATTAATGAATGTTTCCAATGAAATAACAAATATTTCTATAGATGAGGCTAAAAAAAAATTAAACGACCCAAACGTGCAATTTATCGATGTTAGAGACAAAAATAGTTTTGAAACAGAAACTATAGGTAATGCTGTACATTTAGAAAGAGGATTATTGGAATTTTATCTAGCAGATGGAAGCCCCTTAGAAAATGATATGTTTAAAAAGAATCCAGAAAAAGAATATGTAGTGTTTTGTGGGCTTGGTGGTCAAAGTACTCTTGCTTCAAAAACAATGCAAGATATGGGTTTAAAAAATGTAAAGAATTTGACTGGTGGGATGACTGCCTGGAAAGAAAAAAAATAAATTGTGAAAGTTTATTTTAATAATTCATGTAATATTTGTAAAGCTGAAATAAATTTATACAAAAAACAAAATGTACAAGACATTGAATGGGTAGATGTTACAAATAATAAAAGTGCTGAATTAGAAACTCAAAAAAATAATAAAACCCTTTTAAGAAGACTCCATGTTAAAGATGGAAATAACATTATTGGTGGTGCAGAAGCTTTCTTGTTGGTTTGGAAAAAAATTCCTAAATACAAATTTCTTTATAAATTCTTTAAAACACCCATAATTTTTAATTTATTCTCATTTTTTTATGAAATTGCTGCTTTTTTTTTATATCTTAAAAACAAGAAACAACTTTTAAAATAAATTTTTTCACTATTGAGTGGTGATATTTATTAATCTATATTTTCTACATGAATTTCTTTAGAATTTTTATTACATTTTTTTTAATTAATAGTTTTTTTTTACCAGTTCATCCATCACAAAAAAATACTCTTAATAAACTTTTTGAACAATTAGAAAAAGTTAATAACTCCAAAACAGCAGAGCTACTAGAGAGAAAAATATGGTCCATTTGGAATGAACATCCAAACGACATTAAATTAACCGAAAAATTGGAACTTGGAGCAGAGCTTATCAAATATGGAGATTATGATTATGCTTTAAAAATTTTTGATAATATATTAGCTAGTGACCCTGAGTGGTCTGAGGCTTGGAATAAAAGAGCAACAGTATTTTTTTTAATGAAGCAATATACAAAATCTTTAAGTGATATTGACAAAGTTTTAAAGATTGAGTCAAGGCACTTTGGTGCACTATCTGGACAAGCGCGAATTTTTATAAAACTCCAAGAGTATGAAAAAGCTATTATAAGTTTAAAAAAAGCTTTAAAATTTTATCCTACATTCAGAAGTGGTGAATTAATTCCTGAAATTGAAAGATTAATTAAAGAAGAAAGTATTTAATTTAATCTTTTTTAGCTCTTTTACTTGCAATTAATTGAGTTAATGAATCAACCATTAAATCAGAGGCTTTAAATATTTCATTTGCTTTGAAATCGTATGAAGAGTTTTTTTCTGGATTTGATTTGTCTTCAATAACTATTCCTTCATCTGGTGAATTGTTTTTAATATAGATTAAAAGTAACCACTCATCATCTGCTGTCTCATCCCACTTAATAAATATTTCCCCTGTTTCAAATCTTCGATCAATGCATCTAAAAATAGACATATGTCTAGTCACATGACGTTTATTGAGCTGAAATACCAAACTACTTGCACTTCTATAAAAACTTTCTAATGAAAGCTCAATTTTTTGTCTTGCTGAATTGTGATCTTTCTCTTTTCTTAATAAAGTTTCTCTATCTTCATCTCCTTGAATTTTAATACCTAGAGCCTCTACTCTTTCTCTAATTTTTTGGTCTCTTATAACTCTATATTTATCTTTTAATTTTTCTATTCTCTCTTGAAGACCGGTATAATCTTCTCTTTTTTCTTTTAAGGAAATTTTTTCTAATTTTTCAAGTTCTTTAACTTCTCTTATTCTAAATTTTTCAATTTGTTTTTCTAGCTGTAATTGTCTTAAAAATTGTTTTTGCCTTTCCGCCTGTTCAATCCGAAGTATAGCCTGCTCTTTACGTAAAAATAATTTTATATCTTTTGCTCTTTCTTTTTCCCATTTAATTTCTTCTTTTAAGGATTTTTCTTTGAGCCTAGTCTGAACTTCTTCTTCTTGTAATTTTTTTTTTTGTAATAATATTCTCTCTTTTTCTTTTTTCTCAATTTCGTCTAATTTTCTTTTTCTTTTATCTTCTGCTTTTAATAATTTGTAATCTAAGATTGTATTTGCAATCTTATCGAAGAATGCTTGAATATACTTTTCTGGGTTAAAATTTATTTTGATAATAAATTTTTTTTTAAATGAATGTTGAAACTTAATAAGTTTTATTATCAGTTTCTCTTTTTTTTTTATTATAATTTCTTTACTTTTAATATTTTTTTTAACTTTTGATTTAATATTTTTTTTAACTTTTGATTTAATATTCTTTTTAGCTTTTGATTTAATATTCTTTTTAGCTTTTGATTTAATATTCTTTTTAGCTTTTGATTTTATTTTTTTCTTACTATTAATTGTTTTTTTAGCTATATTTTTTTTAACTGACTTTTTTCTACTTTTTTTCATATTTTAAAAACCATACATTCTGTGTTAAGCACCCTTTAAGGATTCTAACTTAAAGTTAAGTTTATTAAGATCTTTTATTAATTGCTTTTTATCCTCTTCACTTAAAAGACTGACTGGCGGTAAAACATTATTGTAAATTTCATCCTGTGCAGACATAAAAGAATGTAGCCCTGATATTAAGTTAAATTTTTCAAAAATATTTCGAACATCACATAACTTTTCATTAGTAGTTTGTTGATTTTTTTCAATAAAGTCATCATAAACTTTTCTTGATAGGCTACCCGTTACATTGCATGTTGCAGTGATAATACCAGCGCAACCCAACTCTAAACCCTTCAACAGTTTTGATTCTGAGCCTGGTAATACTGAAAAGTTATTTATTTTTAAATTTTCATAAAGATTGTATGAGCTATCTTTAACTCCCACAATTTGTTTGGGATATTTCTTTACAAGTTCTTCTATACATTCAATGCTAAATTTATAGCCACATAATTTTTCAAAATTATATAAAATAATTTTACCACTAGGTATGGCATCAACTACTCTAGAGTAAAATTCAATTACCTCTTTATCTCCATACTTATAGTACGCTGGTGGCATTATTAAAAAATCATTAAAGTTCAAGGATGTTGCTACTTTCATTAAATTGATAGTTTCGCTCAATGAATTAAGTCCAGTACCAATTAAATACTTGTCCTTATGACGGCTTTTAGATAATTCATTTAATAAGCCAATTTTTTCACTTACTGAAATTAGCTGAGCTTGTCCAGTGCTTCCAAAAATTGCCACTCCATGGCAACCCTTATCAATTATTTTTTCAGCATGCTTAATGGTTTTTTCAATGTTTAAGCTTAAGTCCTTATTAAATAAGGACAATGATGCCGCATAAATGCCTTTAATTTTACTCATGGTCAAAACTTATATAAAATTAAAATTTAGTAAAGATGATTAAATAACAAATGAGAATTTTAGCTGTACAAAATAGAATGGGTATTGGTGATATGGTAATTTTTTTACCTTTTATACAGGCTATTTCCAAAAGATTTACCACACAAGTCAGCATTCTTGTAAAAGAAAACTCAAAGGCAATACAATTTCTGCAAAACGATCCTGCTATAGATCAAATTATTATTCTTGATCGTAATAATAAAACTAAAAATGGTCGACATGATGGAATAATTGGATCATACAATCTTACAAAAGACATTAAAAAGTTCAATTTTGATAAAATTTTTATATTTAATTCTTCTCTAAGATTTAACTTAATTGCAAGAGCTGCTAATATAAAGGATATTTATCAATATCCTCTTTTTCAAAAAAAAAAACAGCATGTGATTAATGCTGCCAAAAAATTTATAAAAAAAGAGCTAGCTATAGAAACCCAAAGTGATCCTAAAATTTTTGTAAATGATCAATTGGTTATAGATACCAAATTAAAATATAAAATGGACAATAAGGAAATAAATATTCTATTAGGAATAGGAGGATCAGGATCAACAAAAAGAATTCCTGCTAAAATTTTTATTGACTTTATGAGGCTAACTACTCAAAAATATAAATGTAGATTTTTTTTAGCAACAGGAAAAAATATTGAAGAACAAAAAATTTTACTTGAGATACTCAGTACTATTTACAAAGATAAGTGTTATGCGTTAGATAATTTAAGCTTAAGTGAGATACTACCTATAATTAGAAACTGTAATATTTCAATTTGTAACGACTCTAGTTTTAGCCACCTCTCCTCAGCGTTGGGTATTGATACAATTGTTTTAATGTCGGACACACCATTGCTATATGGAAGTTATAGCCCAAGAATGTATCCAATTATTCCTGATGGAGATAATACTGTAACACATGACACTCTTGGGAAAAATAGAATTAATCCAAATAAAATTTTTGAACAATTAGATGATATTTTAAGTTAAGAGATATTCTTTAAAATAACATCCTTAGCCTCATTTACAATTGTAGATAATCTTGCAGTTTCTGGAGAAATATCAGGATGAATTTTTTTTTGAATATTGATATGGGCTTTACTGACTTCCTCTCTTGTGATTTTTTTATTTATATCAAGATTTAGAATTTTATAAGCCTCCTCTAATGATAGCGATGATGAGTTTTTTATATTCAGACTCTGATTAAATGAAAATCTTCCAGTCCTTCTTAGGGTTTGAATAAGCCTAAACAAGCCAATTAACTGAAATATAGAGAAACCTTTTAATTTAACTATTGCTAAACTTAAGAGGGTTAATGGTAAACTTAACAATAATTTCCCCCCAAAAGCTAGCAGAATTGCAAGACCTATTGATCCAAAAAAAATTAATTTTCTTAGATTTTTGGATATTTTTGTAGAAGATATATTTACTAGTGATTTTAATAGGAAATAAATTATTCCTAAAATAACTAGTGTATAAATGATTATATTCATATATTTATTTTTTTCTCATGAAAATACCACAACTTAAAAAAAAACCAGAAATAAAAACATGCCATAATTTTAGTTGGGAAGACAATTACAGCTGGATACATCAAGATAATATATTAGAGGTTTTAAAGGATAATAAAAAATTAAACCCCGAAGTCAGAAAGTACTTAGAAGAAGAAAATTCTTATGCTGATTTTCATCTCTCAAATACTGAAAATATTCAAAATGATCTATTTAACGAGATTAAAGGAAGAATTAAATTAGATGATGAATCATTGCCTTTTAAAGATTTTGATTATGAGTATTGGACAAAAACTACCACAAAAGGAAACTACTCTATTAAATTAAGAAAAAAAATTGGAAGCAATAACATAGAAGAAATTTGGAATGGTGACGAAGAAAAAGAGAAACTTAATGTTGAATACTTTGGCATTGGAGATTTAGAAGTTAGTTTTAATGATAAGTACTTAGGTTATTCTTTAGACACTAAAGGCTCTGAATACTACACAGTATATATTAGAGATATTAATACAAAAAAATTAGTTACTGAAAAAATAGAAGAAACATCAGGAAGTATAACTTTTAGTTTAGATGATGAATATATATTTTATTCAAAGTTAGATGAAAACCACAGGCCTAGAAAAATTTACAGACATAAACTAGGAACAAGTATAAAGGAAGATCAATTAATCTTTGAAGAAAAAAGTGAAGCTTTTACTGTTAGCATTGGTTTAAGCTCAGATGATAAATATTTTTTTATAACAACTTCAGATCACAATACCTCTGAACAATACTATTTTAATGTTGATGAGAAAGAGCCTCAACCCAAATTAATTAAAAAAAGAAAAAGAGGAATACTTTATTCAATAAATTCTTGGAACAAAAAATTTTATAATCACACAAATGAAAATGCAGAAGATTTTAAGATAGATGTAGCTGACAATTTAAAAAATCCAAATTGGAAGACTTTTATAGCGGCAAAAGATGAAGTTTTAATTGGAGGACTTACATTTTTAAATAATTGGATTATAAGGTTTGAAACTTCAAATGCTTTAGATAAATTATTTGTAAAAAATATAACAACAGAAAAAGAAGAGGAATTAATTTTTTCAGATGAGGTTGTGTGTGTTCCAGGTGCTTCTTTGATGCAAAGAGATAAAAACACAGATAAAATTTATTTGAGCTATTCTTCACCAAAAACGCAATCTAGAGTTTATTCTTACAACTTAAGTTCCAAAAAAAAAAAATTAATTAAAGAGCAAGAAATTCCCTCAGGTCACAATTCTGATGATTACATAGTTGAAAGAGTTGACTGTAAATCACACGATGGGAGAATGATTCCTCTTACTATTACAAGACATAAAAATACTAAGTTAGATGGATCTGCAAATTTATTACTTTATGGTTACGGCTCTTACGGTAGTTCAATGAATCCTAGCTTCTCATCTGCTAGATTGAGCTTAATAAATAGGGATATTATATGGGTAACAGCTCATATTAGAGGTGGAATGGAGAGAGGAATGAAATGGTGGAAAGAAGGTAAGCTACTTAATAAAAAGAATACTTTTGAAGATTATATCGCTTCTGCAAAATATTTGATTGAAAATAATTATACTTCAAAAAATAAAATAATAGGAATGGGTGGATCTGCTGGAGGTCTTCTTATGGGTGCAGTTGTAAACCAAGCACCAGAGTTATTTTTGGGTATAATAATGGCTGTACCATTTGTGGATTCTTTAACCACTAACTTGGATCACTCACTACCTTTAACTGTAGGTGAATTTGATGAATTTGGTAATGCAAAAGATAAAAAAGATCACTTTGAATATATTTATTCTTATGCCCCATATAACAATATAAAGAAGATGGATTATCCACATATGCTCATAACAACAAGTTTAAGTGATAATAGAGTTCTGTTTGATGAACCTGCAAAATTTACAGCCAAACTTAGAGAATATAAAGTGGATAACAATTTATTACTTTTAAAAACTGAAATGAATGCGGGTCATGGTGGTAAATCTGGTAGAGATGGTGCTATAGAAGAAATAGCTTTAGATTATGCATTTGCATTAAAAATTTCAGAAAAAATTTGATAAATATTAAAAACAGCCGTTTGATACAAAGCCAATAACGATAGACTTAGAGTCTACTTCAAATCTTCTTTCACATGGTATAAAATATTTTTTTGTATTATAAACAAATACTAAATTACCTTTTTCATTTTTAAAATCTTCATCTGGTTTACCTAAGTTCATTTGTAGATTACTTAAAGCTTTTCCAATGTATTGGCCTAATTCATTATTTTCTTTTTTAATAATTACATCTGTTTTTTGCTTAATTGTTTGACAGCCAGACACCAGCGTTAAAAAAAAAATACATATAAAAATAAATTTTAAATTTTCTATCACCAATGAATCTTAACACTCAAAATATGACATAAATATAAACTTATAAGTTGAATTATGTTAATAAACTTAGGTTTTTAAGAGTATTTGCTTCAATTATCTAATAATGTTTAACATTAATCTTAGGAGGATCAATGTTAGAAAATTATTTTAACTACAAAAAACACAAAACTGATTTTAAAACAGAGGTATTAGCTGGTGTAACAACATTTTTAACTATGGCTTATATTATGTTTTTAAATCCATTTATATTATCAGGTGAGTTTGCTGGAACGGAAAAAGGTTTTTTTGATTTTGGAGCAGTTTTTACAGCAACAATTGTAGCAACTGCACTTGCCTGTTTCATAATGGCATTTTATGGAAAAACATGGCCCATAGGTTTGGCGCCAGGCATGGGGATTAATGCATTTGTTGCATTCGGAGTAGTTGGTGGAATGGGATATACCCCACAAGCAGCCTTAGGTGCGGTATTGGTTGCTGGTGTTTTATTCTTAATTATTTCATTAACACCAATTAGAGCATGGCTAATTAACTCTATTCCAAAAAGTTTAAAACTTGGGATAGGTGCTGGTATTGGATTATTTTTAGCCATCATTGGTTTAGAAATTATGGGCGTTGTTGCTGACCATCCTGTTACATTAGTAACTATTGGTGATATGAAAAATCCTTTAATTTTACTTGCCTGCCTAGCTTTTGTTTCAATGATAGTGATGGAAAAACTTAATATTAAAGGAAACATTATTATTGGAATTATTGTTTTTAGTATTATTGCTTGGGCAACAGGATTAGCAAAATTTAATGGAGTTGTTGGAGATATTCCTCCAATGACCTATTTATTTGATTTTGATCTTACAGCTGCATTTACTGCTGGAATGTCTACAGTAATATTTACGTTATTATTTATAGACTTTTTTGATACCGCGGGAACTTTAACCTCAGTAGCAAATGTTGCTGGAAAAGTTGATAGTAATGGAAAAGTTCAAGATATTGAAAAAGCAATGATGGCTGACAGTGTTGGGACAGTAGCTGGTGCATTAATGGGTACAACAACTGTAACAAGTTATGTTGAATCTGGCGCTGGTGTAAAAGCTGGAGGTAGAACGGGAATGACTTCTTTAACTATTGGAGTTCTTTTTTTAGCTTGTTTATTTCTCTCACCTTTAGCAACAAGTTTGCCAAAAGAGATTGATGGGGCTGCACTTCTATATGTATCAGTGTTATTTGTAAGAAATATTACTGATATTGAATGGGATGATATTGGAGAGTCTGCTCCTGCAATACTTGCTATGATTGCTATGCCACTAACTTATAGTATTAGCAATGGTATTGCTCTAGCTTTTATCTCTTATGCTTTGATTAGATTATTCACTGGTAAGTTTTCAAGTACTTCACCGGCTATATGGGTGATTGCGATTCTTAGTGTTATAAGTTTTGCTGTTGCCTAAAAATTAATTCTTAGGGCTAGATTTATTCTAGCCCTATTTATTTCTCTTAATTATTTCTTCCATAGACAATTCTTCATAATGTTCAGTTGGCTGAACAATCCATGGGTCAGAATCTAGTTTAACTGGACAAAAGTCTGGCTCAAATGTAGATGATTTTTTTTTCCATAAACATGCTGTTTTAACTTCATTTATATATTCTTTTGTTGGCTCATATTTCTTTAACCATTCAATGCTTTTATTTAGGGTTAAGCCTGTATCAGAAAGATCGTCCACTAATAGCACCCTATCAAAGTCTTTATTTTCAGCTAAAGAGCTAATTTCCCTAGCAAACATCAACTGGCCCTGCTTATCTTCCATTCCTTCTCCAGAATAACTTTGAATAACTATATAGGCAATTGGTAGTTTCAAAATTCTAGATAAAATGTCTAATATTGGGGCAGCTCCTCTCATAATACCAACTAATACTGTTGGATTGTAATTGTTATGAATTTCTATTGCTAATTTTTCAACAATTTTTGTATACTCATCAAATGTGATAATTAATTTATCTGCCATAAAATTTATTATCATATAAATAAAAATAAAAAAGAATTAAAAATTATGAAAATATTTGATTGTTTCATGTTTTATGACGAAGAGCTTTTATTAGACATTAGACTTAGTATTTTAGATGAATATGTTGATTATTTTGTCATAGTAGAAAGTAAATTTTTTCATAATGGAAAAAAGAGAGATTTAAAATTCAATATTGATAAATTTAAAAAATTTAAAGATAAAATTATTTATATTGTTCACACAACAGAGCCAAAGGGTATAATCAAATTAAACGCAAATGATGATGAAGATCTCAAATCGTATAAATTAATTTTTAATGCACACTTAAGAGAAAATGACCAAAGAAATCTTATAGCTCAAGGATTAACTGAAGCTAGAGATGATGATCTAATATTAGTTTCTGATGTTGATGAAATACCTAATTTTAATTCTATAAATCTATCAAAAATTAGTAATCAAATTATCATATTTCAACAAGAAATATTTTATTATAAATTTAACAGATATCTTCCAAATTTTACATGGCATGGAACTAAGGCCTGTAAAAAAAAAAAATTAATAAGCCCACAATGGCTACGAAATATCAAAAATAAAACATTTAGTTTTTGGAGATTTGACACCTTTTTTTCTAAGAATAAATACATAAATAAAATTTTTATTCCAAATGGTGGTTGGCATTTTTGTAACATCAAGAATGCGGACGATATAGAATTAAAATTGAAATCTTATTTACATCATAGGGATTATGAAGTTGAAGAACTGGGTAATAAAAAAATCAATGAACTAATTAAAAATAATGAAACAATTTACGATATGTTTGGTGATAAAAAATCAAAAAAATATAACGATAACACAAGAAGAAAGCTTGAAAAATATGATTTAAAAAAATTACCTCAATTTATACAGAATAATAAAAATAAATTTAATGAATGGATGGACTAATGAAAGTTTACTGGATTGCATTATATAAAAAGATCAACAACCAAGAAAATATTAAAAACTATGGAGAAAAAGTTACAGAAGTTTTAAAAAGTTATGGTGCAAAAGCACTAGTTAGAGGTGGAAACTTTAAAACTTTAGAGGGTGAGGATTATCCAAGAACAGTAATTTGGGAGTTTCCAAGTTATGATCAGGCAATGAAATGTCACAATTCTAAAGAATATCAAGATGGTTGGGCTTTAGCAAAAAATACTACTGAAAGAAATTTACAAATTGTAGACAGTTTTAGTATTGAATAGGTTCTGGATCTATACTTCTCCAAAGATACCAAGTTGCGACTGAACAATAGGGGCTGAATTTTTTGTTTAATAGCCTCACATAAGATTCTGGAGGTAAGTATTTTTTTTTATAATTCTTTGAAATTCCTCTTAGAAGACCAATATCTTGTATAGGCCAAATATTTGATCGATTATAAGTAAACAATAAGATCATTTCAGCTGACCATCTACCAATTTGTCTTAATTTAGATAAATAAATAATCGCTTCTTCATCAGACATTTTAGGAATTAATCTAGGATTAAATGATTTGTCTAAAGTTTGTTTCGCTAAACTTTTTATTCCTCTGACTTTCTGCCTAGTTAATCCACAACGTTTAAGCTGAATAGAAGATAGTTTGGATATTGTTTTTGCATTAATTTTATTTTTACATATTTTTTTAAACTTTAGAAAAACTGAGTTTGCTGCTGCAACACTAATTTGCTGTCCAATAATGCTTTTACATAAAGAGAAAAAAATATCTTTTCTTGAAGTCAATACAGCTTCGGACGGAGATTTATATTTGTTAATTAATGAAGACATCACTTTATCTTTTTTAGATAAATATTTTTTTGCAGTATTCCAATATTTTGGTTTTTTATTCATGTCTAGTAGTAGATGATATTGTTTGTTTGTGATAAATCTCTCTTTTAAAAATTATAAGAGAGGCGAAAATTACAAGGAATGCTCCTATCAATGTTTTTACTGTTGGTACCTCATTCCAGATTAAATAACCAAAAATGATAGCAAATATTAAAGCCAAATATTTTAAAGGCGCAACCAATGATACTTCTGAAAGTTTATAAGATTGAGTTAAAAATAAATTTGCAGAACCTCCCGTTACTCCAATTAAAGTTAAAAGAATAAAATCTTGAAAATTAGGCATTACCCAACCCATAGGAATTGTGGCTAAGCCTGCAATTGAAATTGTAATTGTAAAAAAAATTGAGATAAGCCATATAGGTT
>Ga0307986_10002160_pt1 | contig 14139 bp, 13 predicted proteins | sample EllFjometageno82_FD_203170 | JGI IMG/M metagenome (GOLD analysis project Ga0307986, IMG submission 203170) | Marine microbial communities from Ellis Fjord, Antarctic Ocean - #82 | ecosystem: Environmental > Aquatic > Marine > Unclassified | place: Southern Ocean | collected 2014-10-09
AAATAATATTTTTTGGGCATGTAAAGAAATTAATTTATTTTATGAAAAAGAAAATACAATAAAAAATTTTTTTAATTTCAAAGAGAAGAAAAAAATCCTTATGTATATTTTTAAAAATTATCAATTAAAAAAAATACTAAGCGAAGCAATAGTAAAAAAAAAAAATATTAAAGTTATAAAAAAAAAAATTACAAATATAGATTTTGAAAAAGGATCTATATTACTAAATAAAAAACCTTTTTTTTATGATCTTATAATTTTAAGTATTGGAGGTAATTCTTATTTTTATGACAGTATTACCCAGGGAAGATCAATCAAAAAAAATTATAATGAAGTAGGTCTAACAACTAACATCAAGCATAATTCTAAAATTAATACAGTTAGCCAGTTTTTTTTAAAGGAAGGCCCACTAGCCATCTTACCTTTCGGCAAAAACATGTTTTCTGTTGTTTGGAGTGTTAGTAATTCTTTTTTTTATAAAAATAAAGCGTCAATAAAAAAAATTTTAAGTACAAAAATTAAACTATTATTAAAAAATCCTGAGATTAAAAATTTTGAAAATATTCAATCATTTCCGATTAATTTAAATTTAAAAACAAAATATTTTAAAAAAAATGTATTAATTTTAGGTGATGGTTTACATACTGTACATCCCATGGCTGGCCAAGGATTTAATTTAGTATTAAGAGATATTAAAAAATTAAGTGAACTTATATCTAAAATACTAAAAATCGGAATAGCATTTAACAATAGTTTCTTATTAAAAGATTTTTATCAAAATAGAAAAATTGAAAATACAATTGTGGGACTCGGTATAGACCTAACTAATTTTTTTTTTAAAGAAAATAAATATTTATATCCAATAAAAAAAAAAATACTTGAAAATATAAAAAAATTTGGATTTGTAAAAAGAATAAGCCAAAGAATAGCTGATAAAGGTATTTTAATTTAATTATTGTATAGTTAAATTATTAACAGAACTTTCGTATAAATAAAATTCTATTATTTCAGACAAAGTTTTTGTTTTAGAAATAATATCAACCGATTCTAAAATTGTTTGTTTTTCCTCATTTGATATGGGTGCTATCATTGCCAATGTGTTAATTCTTTGATTTTGATCCAATTTTTCAAATTCTTTCCAATTAAGAAGGAGACCATTTTTTCTAAAAAAAACTTTAGTTTTTTCGGACAGTTCTTTAGTTTTTTCCATTACGTTAGTTTGGTCCTTATTTTCCTTTATATCTTCTTCAAATTTTTCATAGGAAACTGAGAATTCTCTGTATTTTTTATCATTATTTATTTCTGTCTTTATTTCAAAACGTGAAATTCCATGTAAATTTATTAAGATCCTACCATCTTTAGTTTTTTTATTTTGTGTAATTTTACCAAGACAGCCAACCGTATATACATTCGCGCTATCTCTTCTTGATTGGATCATTCCCATGTACTTATCTGATTTCATGCAATTATCTATCAAATCCATGTATCTCGGCTCAAAAATATTTAATGGTAGATCAGTTTTAGGAAAGTAGATGATACCATCAAGAGGAAAAATTGGAATAATTTCAGGTAATTTTAATTTCATAATTTTTAAAAGTATATTAGAAAAACTCTAATATCACTAGAAGCAATTTTGTAGCATTTTATAAATGTTTAACTATTTAAAATAATATTATAGTACTAATAATATGAAGAAAATTACAAAGATTAAATTTAAATTTAAATTTAAACTTAAACTAATATTTTTAAAACTAATCAAGTATTGTCTTGAAAAACTAGACATATATTTAATTCCTGACTTAAATAAAGAGTTATCTCAAAACATTATTTATTCAAATTTAACAAAATCTATAATGTACAAATATGATAAAAAAAAAATTAACACATTAAGAGTAGAAACAACGGATATATCCACAGATTTATGCTTACTAGGGAAAAAATATTCTACAGACAAGTCTCCATATAATGTTTCTGGACACAGACATCCCTATACAAGTATTTATGATTTGTTGTTTTTTAATTTTAGATATGAAAAAATTAATTTTGCTGAAATAGGAATACTTAATAATTCTTCAATTAAAATGTTTAGAAAATATTTCACCAAAGCAAACATATATGGTTTAGAATTTAATGAAAGTTTAATTAAAAAAGCAAAAAAGGATAAACTTCAAAAAGTTTATTATAAAAAAATTGATGTAAGAAATAAAAACAATATTTATCAAACTTTTAGATCGACTAATAAAAAATTTAAGGTAATTATTGATGATAGCACGCATGAGTTTAACGATCAAATAAACGTAATTGAAAAAACTATAAATTTTTTATTACCTGGGGGAATTTTGATAATAGAAGATATATTTAGATATATGAAAGATAAAAAAAAATTAACTTCAACTGTTCCAATTCACCAACAAGATAACTTAAAATCAATATATTTAGAAAAAAATTATATCAAAGCAATAAGTAAATATAAAAAATATTTTGAAAAAGTGTTTTTTATAGAATGTAATCATTTGAACAAGAGCTCTCCTAATTGGGACAATGATAAATTGCTTGTACTGCAAAAAAAGTAATTAAAATTTAAATTTTTAAATATGAAAAAAAATAAAACTTATAAATACGGAACACTTAGAAAAATGCATTATAGTCGCCAAAGAATTAAAGGTTTTAAGTTACTTAAGACCGATATTTACGATTTTTTTTCCAAACCTTACTCATCGTTAAAGGCTGCATTCTTTACAGAGACTTCTGTAATTTTAATTTTTTTCTTACAGTTTACAAGAATAACTCCAAATTTTGTGACAATGCTTTATGCGTTTTTAGGATTGCTAAGTGGAATTTTTTTGGCATCAAATAATAACGTTTTAATTTTGACCAGTTTGGTATTAATATTTTTTAAGGGTATTCTTGATTGGACCGATGGACTCTTGGCAAAAATAAAAAATATGACTTCAAACCTAGGAGATGCTCTAGATAGATGGGCCGGTCTAGTTGGTTATTACAGCTACCTAGCAGGGTTTGGATTATATTTATTTAATGAATATCAAAATAAATATTTTGCATTAACAACATTACTCGTAATATTTATTAAATCTATAGATTTAAAAAATTTTACATTTCTTGTCATAGGACTAAAAATCTTTAAAGAAAAAAATAATAAAAATATTTTAAAATCTATAAATTTTGAAAATAAATCTAACAATACTTATAAAGCACATGGATTAATAAAGTTGAAAAAATTTATCCTTGAAACTTTAGATGATTCAAGAGCTCGCGTAATGGATATTATTGTAGTGTTAATTTTCATTGATCATTTTTATAAGAGTTTATTTTTTTTACCTTATATTTTTTATTTTATAACTTTAAAATGTTTTTTAATATTTACAGTAGGTATATATGTTGCTTATTTTAAGAATTATGTCTTTAAAAAATAAATAAAAAAAATATTTAAAAGGAATACAAATTATTTTACAACCTGTTTTAAAAAAACATCCGCCTATAATTTATTATTCTTCGTCGATATAACTACTGCAGTAGAGGATATTGTTATCAACAATAACAGACTAAATATTATTTTATGAAATAATTTAATTAATAATATTAAAATCATTATTAAATTTTTTAGAAATAGTCAGACCCAAACCAGGTGTAGTATCGCTGAGATCAATAAGTCCATTTTCAGGTTTTGGATCCCCATCAAATATATAATAAAATAACTCATTACCAACCTCTACATCGTGAACAGGAAAAAATTCAGAAATAGGACAATTTAGATTTGACATAGTTAAATGATAATTATGCATTTGGCCTGCATGTGGCACAACAGGAATTTGATAGGCTTCTGCTAATGCGTTGATTTTGTGAGCGGCAGTAATTCCCCCGACTCTATTCGTGTCGTATTGGATATAGCTTACTGCTTTTAAATCTAATAGTTGTCTGAATCCAAGTAAACTAAACTCATGTTCTCCACCAGCAATGGGAATAGCATTCATATTGTTTAGTTCTGCATAACCATGAATATCGTCAGCTATGACAGGCTCTTCCAACCATCTAGGGTTAAATTTCATTAATCTTGGTATCATTCTCTTAGCGTAATCTAAATTCCATCCCATATAACAATCCATCATAAGATCTGTATCTTCACCTATAACCTCTCGTATTGCTTCTACTAACTGAATGTTTTTTTTCATTCCTTCTGCGCCATCTTTTGGACCCCAGCCAAATCTCATTTTAAACATTGTAAAACCTTGAGATTTATACAACTCTGCTTCTTTCTGTAAATTTTTTAACGGTTGGCTATAAAGTTTAGATGCATAAACAGGTATTTTCTTTTTAGTTCTTCCACCTAGTAATTTAAACACCGGCTGTTTTGTAAGTTTCCCTACCAAATCCCAAATTGCAATATCTATTGCTGAGATTGCAACCATTCCGATTCCTTTTCTTCCCCAGGCATGTGTTCCTCTATACATTTTTTCCCAGATATAATTATAATCAAAAGGGCTTTCACCAATAACCAACGGTTTTAAATAAATATCTATCGCTTTTTTTGTAATTTGTGGTGCTAATGCAGCGTTCCCAATACCTATTGTTCCGTCTTCAGTTTCAATTTCACAAACTAACCATTCATGAAACCTAAAAGATCCCATAGTGTCTGATTTTTCATATAAGGCATCAGAAGCATTAGTACAAAAATTGCCTTGCGGTGGCACTGTCTTTCCTTTCCACTGATAAACTGTAGTTTTGATATTCTTTATTTTACTCATTAATTTTATTAATACCCATTTTAAGTGCAATCTTAAAAGATTGTAAAGTTGGCTCTAAATTTGCAATATTTTTTCCTGCTATGTCAAAAGCGGTGCCATGTGCAGGGGTAGTTATAGGAACAGGCAATCCTCCTTGAACAGTTATACCTCTGTCAAAGCCAAAAGCTTTAAGACCCGATTGTATTCCGTCGTGATACATACCAACAATACAATCATGATTTTTATTTTTAAAGGATGTAATAAAAGACGTATCACAAGGTAGAGGGCCATCTGCATTAATACCTAAACTTTTTGCCTCATTAATTGCTGGAATAATTTCTTGTTCCTCTTCATCTCCAAATTCAGCATGTGGATTAAGTGCTTGAACAGCTACACGAGGATTTTTAATTCCATTTAACTTCATCGCCTCGTTAATTAATTTAATTGGTTTTAAAATATTTTCTTTTTTTATATGTTGGGGGACTTCTTTAATAGGTATATGAGACGTAACTCTTCCCGTCCAAAAATTATCAATTACGTTAAATTCACAAAAGAAACTCTTAACATTTAGTCGATCTGCCATTAAGTGAAGTTCATCTTGATATGTACTTCCACCAAGCTTCATACTTGTTTTATTAAAAGGGGCAAAGATTATAGCATCTATTTTTTTTGCCTTAGCTAAATCCAGGGCACAATTGAGAGCATTTAAAACACTTCGTCCTGATTCAGAAGAAGTTTTAGAAGTATCATAATTATGATTCTCCCCTTTGGAGAGGTCCAAAAAAAATCTATTTTTACCATTAAATTTTATTCGATCAAAGCTGTCCACATATTCTAAATTAGAGTTAAAACCAGTTAACTTATCAGCCTCATAAAGTATGTTTTTCTCACCTATGATGAGAATATTGGCTTTTTCAACTTCTTGTTGGGCTAGAAGCTTTGAGATCAGTTCAGGGCCTATTCCCGAAGGATCGCCGAGTAGTATACCTATAGTTGGCTTATTGTTTTTCATAATACATTTTGACTCTTTATAACAGATTATGTTTAAATTATTAATATTAATAATAAACTAATGAGGGTATATGAAAAAAACATTAAAAACTTTGTTAGCGGTAATTGTTCTAATAGTGGAAATTCCATTTTTAGGTTCATGGGCGCTAGCTGATAATCATCCAATACAAGCAATAACACATGCTGGTTTTGGTGGTGGTACAGACGTTACTACAAGAATGATGCTTTTAAGAGCTCGAAGAGTGCTTAAGCAAGACATGCAATTAGTAAATAAAAAAGGTGGAGGTGGTGCTACATCTATGGACTACATGATGTCATTACCTGCTGATGGACAACACACTTTAACATGGACTACAGGTCATGCCGTATCTATGGCTTTAGGAAAAACTAAAGTTAAGTTAAGCGATATGCAACCTTTAGCAAGAGGAACAGATGATCCTCAACTACTTGTAGTAAGTTGTAAGGCAGATATTAAAGATGCGAAAAAATTTATCTCTGTACAAAAATCTAAATCACTCAAGTATGGAACGACACACACAGGTGGTATTGATGATGTAAGTGCAATAGCTTTTACAAAAAAAGGTAAATTAAAAGATCCAATAATTGTTGCCTACAAAGGTGTGGCGCCAATTAAAACTAATCTAATCAAAGGAGACATTGACGTAGGTGTTTTAAATTTAGGTGAAGCATTAACAGAAATAAATGATGGTAAGCTTTGTGTTTCAGTAGTATTAGCTAATAAAAGAATGTCAAAAATTGGTAATGTGCCAACAGCAAAAGAGTTAGGTATACCAGTTTCACTTTCTACTGTTAGAGGTTTTGTAACCAAAAAAGGTGTTTCAGCAGATAGAGCTAAAACTCTAGAAAATGGCATGATGAAAGCAATGGGTCATAATTATTACAAAAATTTCTTAACAGAAATTGGTCTAGATGACACAAGCGTTGTTGGAGCTGATGAGTGGGGCAAGCAAATGGAAGAAATGCTTAAAGAAATGACTGCTCAACTAAAAGCACTAGGTTATACTAAGTAGTACATAAAAGTACATATTCAAAAAAATGAAGAATGTGCAAAATAATCAAAGGGCAAACCGAGTTAGTTTGCCCTTTTTTTTAAAAAACTCATTTAAGGTCTCATTTATAATAATTTTTGTTTCCTTAATTTTATTATTTACAACATTTTTTTTTGATGATGTTCCACCAATATTAAATAGAGGAATACAACCAGCTACTTTTCCTAAAGGTTTATTGATACTAATAATCTTTCTAACTTTAATTGTTTATTTTTTATCTTTAAAGAAGCCTTGGAAAATAGAAAAAACATTGCCTAATACATTTTTTAAAACTTTATATAGTTTTATTTTATTTATTATTATTACAAAAACTTTAGATTTCTTTTTAGCAATTTCTTTACTTTCATTGCTTGTTTCTTACTTTTGGGGTGAAAAAAGAATTTTTTACTTACTGTTAGTAAGCGTTATTTTTCCGGGTATTGTTTTTGTTCTTTTTGAGACAATTCTGGGATTAAGATTCCCTCCAGGGATAATTACTAACATTTATTATAATTAATATGGAAAACTTATATTTAATGATGGTTCCTTTGTTTAGTACAAAACTGATGCTAGTGCTGATTTTTGGTACCTTATTTGGCTTGATTTTAGGTGTATTACCAGGTTTGGGCCCCACAACTGGGGGTGCATTAATTTTACCTTTTACTATGACCCTTGAACCCTTGTCGGCAATAATACTTTTAACTTCGATTTATTGTGCAGGAACTTATGGAGGAGCAATAACAGCAATATTAATTAATACACCCGGAACGCCCGCAGCAGCAGCAACTTGCCTTGATGGTTATCCGTTAGCTCAAAAAGGTGAGGCTGGCAGAGCATTAGGCATGGCAACAGTCTCGAGTACTATTGGAGGAATATTTTCAGTTATAGTACTAGTTTTTTTTGCACCACTATTAGCCCAGTTAGCTTATGAGTTTGGTCAACCAGAATATTTTGCTTTAGCTATTTTTGGTTTAACAATGTTAGCGTCGATAGGTGACGGTAGTCCAATTAAAAATTTAATTGCAGGAGCATTTGGAATTTTAATTTCCACTATAGGAAAAGATTTTATGACCTCCATCGATCGATTCACGTTTGGAATAAATGAACTAACGGAAGGAATAGGCTTTATTCCTGTTGTTGTAGGACTTTTTGCTATTAGCGAGCTTTTAACTCAATCAACCATGTTAGATCAGGTGTTTAAACGAGTAGCCTTAAATGCTGTCAAGCTACCTTCTATTAATGATTACAAACTGACTTGGAAAACAATTTTGAGATCATCTGGCATTGGTTCATTTATAGGCGTGTTACCAGCTGAAGGAGGAACAGTGGCTTCTTTGATCGGTTACTCCGAAGCAAAACGATGGTCAAAAAATCCCGATGAATTTGGCAAAGGCTCTATAGAGGGTATAGCTGGAGCCGAAGCTGCAAATAATGCAGCGACTGGTGGAGCGATGGTGCCAACTTTAGCACTAGGAATACCTGGCTCAGCAACAACAGCTGTTATATTAACCGGTTTAATAATTCATGGTGTTAGACCAGGTCCAGACCTATTCAGAGAACAGCCAGAATTTTTGTATGGAATTTTTGGTGCTATGCTTATTTCTAATATTTTATTTTTTATTTTTGGTTTTTTTGGGGCAAAATTTTTTGCCAGAATTACACTAGTTCCAAATAAAATTTTATGGCCCATGATATTTGCTTTATCAGTATGTGGAACATATTCCCTAAATCAATCTATAATTGACATATGGATAATGTTATTTTTTGGTGTTGTTGGATTTTTTATGAGAAGATATGGGTTTTCAGTTGTTCCAGTCATAATTGGTTTGATTTTAGGTGAACTTGTAGAAGGAACATTAAGGCAATCCTTAGTAATTTTTGATGGAAACTGGTTGATGTTTTTTACAAGGCCCATAGCTTTAACTTTTTTTATTTTAGCACTTATCGCATTAACTTTTCCATTGCTGAAAAGAAAATAAACAAACAACTCATCTTGCTTTCTCCGTTCTATGAAGTTAAATTGCCAATTAAATGCTAAGCGGGCATAGCTCAGTGGTAGAGCGTCTCGTTGCCAACGAGAAGGTCGAGGGTTCGAATCCCTTTGCCCGCTCCATTCAAACATGGAAGATCTTTGTAAAAAAAAATGTGTAGCTTGCGATGGAAATACTCTTCCGTTCGATACGACCGAAATTCACAAATATCTAAAAAAAATAGATGGGTGGGACGTCATGAGTGATAACAGTCAAATCTATTATTTAGAAAAAGAATTTAAATTTAAAAACTTTGTAGAAAGTGAAAAATTTGTAAATAAAATAGGTTCAATAGCAGAACAAGAAGGGCATCATCCGGATATTTCTTTTGGTTGGGGCTACGCAAAAATTAAAATACTTACACATGCAATCAAGGGATTAGCTGAAAGTGATTTTATCCTAGCTGCTAAAATTGATCAAATTTAATTAGTGATTAAAATGTCTAATGCCCGTGAACACCATCTTTACTTTTGCTTTATTAGCAGCGTTTATAACTTCTTGGTCTCTAATAGAGCCACCCGGCTGAACAATTATTCTTATTCCAGCAGAAACCAATGATTTAATTCCATCTGTAAAAGGAAAAAAAGCATCCGACGCTGCTATAGAATTTTTTATTTTATTTTTTTGAAAAAATTTAGCCTTTTGTACCGCAATTTTACAACTATCGAGCCGACTTGGTTGTCCGGCACCAATACCTATAGTGGAAAAATTATTTGTTAAAACAATCGCGTTAGATTTAACATATTTCGAAACATTAAATGCAAATTTTATTTCTTTTAACTCTTTCTTAGTTGGTTTATTTTTTGTTACGAATTTTAAGTTTTTTTTCTCAAAAACAGAAATATCTTTATCTTGAATTAAAAAAGAATTATTAAAAGTCTTTAACGTTGTTTTATTTTTTTGTTTATATTTAGAAGTATCAATTATTCTTAAATATTTTTTAGTTTTAAGAATATCAAGGGCCTGTTTTTCAAAACCTTTTGCCAAAATTACTTCTAAGAAATTTTTGTTTATTTCATTCGCAATTATTTTATTTATTTTAAAATTACAGGCTATGACACCTCCAAATGCACTTACTGGATCACATTCATATGCATTTTTAAAAGAAGAAATATTGGACTTATTAGTTGAAACCCCACATGGATTAGAATGCTTAACAATAACAGTTGATGGACTTTTACCTAGAGATGACAATATCTCTAAAGACGCAAAAATATCACTATAGTTATTGTAGCTAAGTTCTTTACCATTTAATTGAATGAGGCCAAGTTTTTTATCATTATAATCATTTATATAAATAGAACTTTTTTGATGAGGATTTTCTCCATATCTTAATTCTTTAAACTTTCTTCCAAAAATAGTTTTTCTCTCTGGAAATTTTATTTTTAGTTTTTGATTAAACCAATTAGCTATCATTGCATCATAATAAGCTGTAAGACCAAAAGCTTTACTGGACATATATTCTCTGAAGTTAAGTGAAGTTTTTCCTTTATTTTTATCAATTTCATTTATTAAATCTGAATAATCATTGTTGCTAGTTATAGTTAAAACACTTTTGTAATTTTTAGCTGCAGCTCTGACCATAGTAGGTCCGCCAATATCAATATTTTCAATAATTTCTTTATCATTTTTAGAACTAGTTACAATTTTTTGGAATGGATAAAAATTAACAATAATTAAATCAATAGATGGAAATTTCTGTTTATTCATTTCGGAATAGTGTTTTTTATTAGATCTATCATGAAGAATACCAGCGTGAATCTTAGGATGTAGTGTTTTTACTCTTCCATCAAGCATTTCTTTAAATCCCGTATAAGAAGAGACTTCAGTACATTGGTAGCCTAATCCTTTAATTGATTTATATGTACCACCAGAACTTATAATTTTTATCTTATATTTATTTAGAGTTTTAAGAACTTCTGAAAGCCCATTTTTATCAGAAACTGATATTAAAGCTGTTTTAATTTTTTGTTCTATCATTAACTATTTTTTTTTAATTCCCATGAAATTTTTTTATTTTCATTATTCTTAAGTATTCCCGAAATAGTTATACAAGAGTTATTAATTATTTTATTTCTTCCTAAAAATATACTTTTTTCTAAAGATATATTCTCACCATTAGCAGTAAATAATAAAGATTTATTTTTTTCTATTTGTATTAATATTGAATTTTTACCTATTGTTTGTACCGCATTAATGCCTGGGTAGAGATGAAATCTAATATTATAATCGTTACTTAATTTATTTTTATTTTTTCCTGAAATTAGACTATCTACACCTGATAAATTGCCATTTTTTTTATTTATTTTAATTATTCGTTCATGAATGTAGTTAAAGCTTTCTTCGTAGGCATTATGTTTAGCTGAAATTGATATAGAATCCACATTTTCATCGGTATTAAAATCAAAAACTTTAAAGGATGTCATTATAGAAGCCCCGAAAGCTTTATTAGTTAAATAATTTCTTTCAAATTTTGTTACTGACGAATCATTAAGACATAGAGTTGATTGAGCTGAGGTGAGTCTACTAATTAACTCTGCTTTTTTAGATATCTTATTGCCAAAACCACAATTAGTTATTACTTTGTGATTATCGATAAAGTATTCAAATGATAAAGGTCCAGATTGATAGCTACTAGAATCCTTTTTTTTTGGTGGAGATCCAATATCAAAAAAAAATAAAAACTTTTTACCCCTTAAAATATAAATTTGATTGACACTTTTTTTAGTAATATTTTTTTTATATTCTAATCCTGCTAAATACTCGATATAGGTATCTATTTTAAATTCACTAGCACCGTTGAATAATGGATTTTTGTGATTCGGAGTTTGCAATGAAAATAAGCATTTAACCAAATTGTCTACTATATTGTCCAAATAATCAGGAATATACGCCTGGGCATCTTTACAACATTCTTTGATTAGCACAAGAAACTTTGAAGTTTGCACAAGGTCATAAATATTTCTATTTATAGGACAACCATCAATATCAAAATAATCATCAATAATAATTTTTAGTTCCTTAATACCAAATTCAAAGTTTTTATTATAATCTTTGAAAACAAGTCCAGATAAAATGATTGCAGATATAATTTCAATTTTTTTTATAGGATTATAATCATAATTTAAATCATTTTTTAAGTGATTAACCTGAGTAATAATTGAATTAAAAAAAATTTGTTTAAAATGTCCATCTGCATTATTTAAAATAATATCTGCATTCAAAATCCACGCTAAAATTCTTTTACTTATACTTAAGTTTTGCCAGTTCTTCTTATTGTATTTATTATTATTTCTAATCCAGATAGAAATGACTTTTTGAATTATCAAACCATTGTTTTTTCTATTAATTAAGTTTAACCAAAAAAAACTATTCAGGTTTCTCTCTTCTTTATGATCTGTATAATTTGACCAGAAAGTGTCAACATTTATACGGGATAGGTTAAAAGTAAAATTCTTTTGATTGATAAATGAAGATAGTAAAAAGGGATTTGGATAAAAATATAATTGTTCGGGTAATTTAGTTTTTAAAGATTTATTATAATAATTTGTTGTAAAATAAATTTTTTTTAAGAAACGAGCTAAGGCTATTTTTACTGCTAGTAAGTAAAAATAGAAGGCCCTGATATTAAACATTAATTGGTTCTAAGTAATTGAATATTTTTTTTTAAATCACCATTATTTTCTTTAAAAACCGTAGAACCAGAAACTAAAATATTTGCACCACAATCTTTTGCTTTTTTACTATTATCAAAATTAATGCCGCCATCAATTTCAATGTCAATATCAAGTTTCTTTTCAGTAATCATGTGTTTTAATACTTTCATTTTATCTAGCACTTCAGGCATAAATTTTTGACCACCAAAACCAGGATTAACACTCATAATTAAAATTAGATCAACCTGATCTAAGTACGACTCAATCAAACTTATTGGAGATTCAGGCTTTAATGAGACACCGACTTTTTTTCCAAAGCTCTTAATTAACTTGATAGTTTCTAATAAATTTTTTGTTGCTTCTGGATGAAAAGTGATGATGTCAGCCCCAGCGTTAGCGAAATCCTTAATAAAATCATCTACAGGTGAAATCATTAAGTGAACATCAAATACAATTTTAGTTATAGGTCTCAAGCTTTTAATAACCTCAGGCCCAATTGTTATATTGGGAACGAAGTGGCCATCCATAACATCTACATGAATATAATCTGCACCTGCTTTTTCCAAAGCAATAATTTCTTCACCTAATTTACTAAAATTTGCAGAGAGAATAGAGGGTGATATTTTAATTAATGAACTCATATTTATATGTATATTTTAAACTTTACTGATGTCAAAAAAATAGTTTGTTAATAAAACAAACGGTACAGCTGTTTAGAAAAATCACTTTCCAAAGGAAATGCAAGCATACCCCATACATCATACCCCAGTAGATAGGGCATGGCATAAAATCTAAAAAGGTAAAAAAACCAGGCCACATAAAGTGCAATAAAACCGCTAAACAAGAAACTAGGAGTAATAAATTTAAACAAATTAATTATTGGATTTGTGTATTTAACAAAAACTTTCATGAAAAAAAAATTAGAGTCTTCTCTTTGAAAAATGTTCATAAAAGCTCGACCAATCAAAGTCCACATAATCATGCCAAGTATGTAATCAAGAACAATTATCCAAGTAGGTATCATAAATTTAAGATATCATTATTTAGGCAAAAAAAAGGGGCGAAAACTTCGCCCCTTTAATTTTTATAACTTATTACTAGTGTTGTTTACCCAGGATAGGTTTGCCTGTAGGTACTCTACAGTCATCAACCATCTTTTGAGTAGCAGCATCTGGTTCTTTAGTCATTAAACTAACCACAACCATTGTTACTAAACAAATTGGAGCACCGATCATTCCAAACCTTAAATGATCTATACCCAACCAAGGATCATGAGCAACTCCCCAGATAGCAACAGAGAACTTAGGATACACATACAATAAGTATACTAATCCTGATGATATTCCTGCTAATATTCCGGCGATTGCACCTTCTCTAGTAGCTCTTTTCCACCATACACCAAGTACAAGCGGGAAGAACAAACCTGACATCGCAAAGTCAAATGCCCAAGCAACTGAACCCAAGATACTTGTAAGCCTAAACGAAGCTATGTAAGCACCTGCGGCACCGATTACTACTAGAAGCACACGAGCAACGATTAGTCTTTTTGCTGTATCAGCTTTTGGATCAATGATTTTGTAGTAAATATCATGTGATAAAGCATTTGATATCGCAAGTACTAATCCATCTGCAGTCGACATAGCAGCAGCCA
>Ga0307986_10002161_pt1 | contig 14125 bp, 14 predicted proteins | sample EllFjometageno82_FD_203170 | JGI IMG/M metagenome (GOLD analysis project Ga0307986, IMG submission 203170) | Marine microbial communities from Ellis Fjord, Antarctic Ocean - #82 | ecosystem: Environmental > Aquatic > Marine > Unclassified | place: Southern Ocean | collected 2014-10-09
GTCGTGGGCATGATATTTTTTAGATCTTTTGATTACCTTTTCGTAAAAAGGATGTTTAAATTTTCTTGTTACTTCAACAACAACAGTTTTATTGTTTTTTGCACTAGTAATTATTCCTTTTAAAACTTTTTTTGTCATTTTGAGCTTTTAATTGTTGTATATAGTCTGGCTATATTTTTTTTAATTATATTGTATTGAGCAGGGTTTTCTATTTGGTTGTTTATTTTTTTAAACCTAATATTAAATAAATCTTTTTTTAAAGTAAGTATTTTTTTTTCTGCCTGGTCTTTAGTTAATTTTAGATCTTCTTTTTTCTTAGCCATATAATTATCTTTTTATAAATTTAGTTTTAATTGGTAGTTTTGCAGATGCTTTATAAAGAGCTATTCTAGCGACTTCTTCAGTTACTCCATCTACTTCAAATATTATTCTTCCTGGTTTAACTCTACATGCGTAATACTCAGGGGCTCCTTTACCTTTACCCATTCTCACTTCAGTAGGTTTTTTAGATACCGGTATATTGGGGAAAATTCTAGTCCAAACTTTTCCAGTTCTTTTCATATACCTTGTTAATGCAACTCTAGCTGCTTCTATTTGTTTACCGATAATTCTTTCTGGTTCCATAGCCTTAAGACCAAATTGCCCATAATTTAACTTAACAGCTCTCACTGCTTTTCCATGAATTCTGCCTTTAAATGCTTTTCTATATTTAGTTCTTACTGGCTGTAGCACTTTTTACCCTTTCTTTTTTTTGTTGTTCCACTTCTTTTGCCATTAACTCACCTTTGTAAATCCAAACTTTAACTCCTATTATTCCATATGTGGTAAGTGCTTCTGCAACACCATAATCAATATTAGCTCTTAATGTATGAGACGGTATGCTTCCTTCTCTTAACCATTCTGTTCTTGCTATTTCATTACCAGCAAGTCTTCCGCTTAACATAACTTTAATTCCTTTAGCATTTAGTCTCATTGCAGACTGTATGGCTCTTTTCATGGCTCTTCTATATGCTATTCTTTTAACAAGTTGTTGAGCAATATTTTCTGCTACTAAATTCGAATTTAATTCTGGTTTTTTTATTTCTTTTATATTTACATTCACTTCACTGCTTGTAATTTTTGAAATATTTTTTTTAATCTTTTCTATATCTGCACCTTTTTTTCCAATAACAAAACCTGGTCTAGAAGTATGAATTGAAACTGTACATTTTTTTGAAGATCTTTCGATAATAATTTCAGAAACACCTGAATTAGTAATATTTTTTTTAATATAGTTTCTTATTTTAAAATCTTCTATTAAAAATCTTCCAAAATCTTTCTTCTTCGCAAACCAAGTGGAATCCCAGCCTCTATTAACGCCAAGTCTAAATCCAATTGGATTAATTTTTTGTCCCATTATTTAACTTCCTTTTTTATTTTTTTTTCTTCAAGTATGATTGTTATTCTGCTGAAAGGCTTTTTAATTGGACTAGCTCTTCCTTTTGCTCTTGGTCTAAATCGTTTCATAACTAAAGATTTTCCTACGTATGCCTCTTTAACAAATAAATTATCTATATCAAATTGATTATTATTTTCTGCGTTTGAAATTGCAGATTTCACTGTTTTGCTGACATCTTTAGCAATTCGTTTTCTTGAAAATTCTAAATCTCTTAAAGCCACATCTGCCTTTTTTCCTTTTATAAAATTTAAAACTAAGGATAGTTTTCTTGGACTAGTTCTAACGTTTTTATTTATTGCTTTAACTGTAGAATTATTTCTTTCCATTATTTTTTGACACCTCCAGATGATTTAGCGGGTGCTGCAGCTGCAGCTTTTTTATCTGCCGGTGTGTGACCTTTAAATGTTCTTGTTGGAGCAAATTCTCCAAGTTTATGACCAACCATTTCCTCAGAAATAGTTATTGGTATAAAAGATTTTCCATTATGAATCATGAAACTGTGTCCAACAAAATCAGGTATAATAGTAGAGTGTCTTGACCAAGTTTTAATTGGTTTTTTGTTTGGAGCATCTTTTAGTTTATCAATCTTTTTTAACAAACTTGGGTGCACAAATGGTCCTTTCCAAATTGATCTAGCCATTATTTTCTTTTCTTTCTTCTTGTTATAATTAATTTATCACTTCTTTGAGGTCGTCTAGTTTTTAAACCTTTTGCTGACTGCCCCCAAGGTGAAACAGGGCTTCTACCACCAGATGTTTTGCCTTCACCACCACCATGCGGGTGATCAACAGGATTCATTGCAACACCTCTAGTTTGAGGTCTTTTGCCTCTCCACCTGTTTCTTCCTGCTTTTCCTATCTTAATATTTTTTTGATCTGGATTTGAAACTACTCCAATTGTACCCACACAAGCACTGTTTACTTTTCTAGTTTCACCAGATGATAATTTTAATATAGCGTAGTCACCATCGTAACCCGACAAAGTTATTGAAGATCCAGCAGACCTCGCAAGTTTACCGCCATTTCCTGGTATTAACTCTACATTATGTATTGATGTGCCAGGAGGTATATCTTTTAATTCTAATGAATTACCTGTTTTGATTTCAACATTTTTACCAGCCTCTATTTTGTCACCAACTTTTAAACCCTGTGGTGAAATAATATAAGCTTTTTCTTTATCCTCATAAGTGATCAAAGCTATAAAAGCAGTTCTATTAGGATCATATTCTATTCTATCGACTAACGCTGGTATATTTTTCTTTTTTCTTAAAAAATCTATTACTCTATACTTATGTTTAGATCCTCCACCCATATGTCTAGATGTAATACGGCCATAATTATTTCTACCTCCTGTAACAGACTGGCCACGTGTTAAGGGTTTGTATGAAGAACCTTTCCACAAACTGCTTTTATCTACAACTACTGTACCTCGTGTAGATTTTGTATATGGTTTAAATGTTTTAAGTGCCATGATTAAATACCTGTTGTTAGATCAATACTTTGACCTTTTTTAAGAGTTATAATTGCTTTTTTATAACCACTTTTAATTGATTTTTTTCCCTGTTTTATTTTAAGTTTAGATTTTTGATTTATTATATTCACTTTTATTACATTTACCTTGAATAATTTTTCTATATTTTTTTTAATAGTTATTTTATTAGCTGTGCTGTGAACCTTAAACACAGTCTTATTCTGCTCAGATAGAATTGTAGCCTTTTCTGTAATAATAGGATTTCTAATAGAATCAATATGATTAATTTTTTTCATTCAAAATCCTTTCTTGTATTTTTTTAATTGATGTTGAAGTCAATAATACGTTTTTGAATTTAAATAAATCATAAATATTTGTTCCCTCTTCTTTTATTAACTTTATATTTTTAATATTTCTTGCAGATTTATCTATATTTTTTAAAGAATCAGAGTCAGTTATTATTAAAGCGTTAGACAAATTATTTTTTTCTAAAAATGTGTTAAATATCTTGGTTTTTTTTATTTCGTTTTTAACATCCGCTAAAATATATAAATTATTATCAGAATGTTTTTTTGATAAAGTTTGAGCAAGAGCTAGCTTTCTCACTTTTTTATTAATCTTTTTAATCTTATAAACCGCTCCTTTTGGTCCATGTGCAACTCCTCCACCAACGAATAATGGAGCTTTCTTACTTGCGTGACGTGCTCCTCCACTACCTTTTTGTGCTACAATTTTTCTTGTGGATCCACGAATTTCATTTCTTTGTTTTGTTTTAGCCGTTCTAGGTTTCGCATGATTAAACTGCCAATCAATTACAAATTTAATTAATTTATGATTTACCTTTAGCTTCATAATTTTATCGGACACTTCTATTGATTCAGATTTAGAGCCATCAATGTTCAATAGTTGAAATTTCATTTATTTCTTTCCTTTAGTTGCTTGAGCTTTTTTTAATTTCTCTTCGTATTTTTCTGTAATTGTTTTTTTTGTAATATCTTTAATAGACTCTCTTAAGAATACAGTTGAATTTTTAGAGCCAGGAATTGAACCTCTTAAATATAATAGATTATTTTCTGGATCTGTCTTAATAATTTCTAAATTTAACATAGTTCTTAGCTTGTCACCCATATGACCAGCCATTTTTTTTCCTTTAAAAACTTTTCCAGGATCTTGTCTTTGACCTGTGGAACCGTGTGATCTGTGGGACACGGAAACACCGTGTGAAGCTCTTAACCCACCAAAGTTCCATCTTTTCATAACGCCTGCAAATCCTTTACCGATAGTCTTTGATCTAACATCAAGAAATTTTTTATCTTTAAAAATTTCTAATCCCAGTTCATTTCCTTCTTTATACTGATCATTATTTTCAACTCTGAATTCTTTTAATATTTTTTTTGGTTCAGTATTTTTTTTTGTAAAATACCCTTTCATTTGGTTAGTTAATTTTGAATTTTTTATTTTAAAAAAACCAACCTTTACAGCATTGTAACCTCTTTTTTCTTTAGTTATAACGTCCAATACTCTTCCCTTCTCCACCTTAATGACAGTAACAGGAACGGATTGACCACTCTTCATGAATTCACGAGTCATTCCTAATTTTATTCCTACTAATCCTATGCTCATTTTATATCTTTATTTCTATATCTACACCTGAAGCTAAATCTAATTTCATTAAAGCTTCTACTGTTTGTGGTGTTGGTTCAATTATATCTATTAATCTTTTGTGAGTTCTAGACTCAAATTGTTCTCGACTTTTTTTGTCAATATGTGGTGATCGTAAAACTGTATATTTTTCAATTCTTGTAGGTAAAGGAATAGGTCCTTTAACTTGAGCGCCTGTTCTTTTAGCAGTATTTACTATTTCTTCTGTAGAGAGATCTAAAATTTTATTATCATAAGCCTTTAGATGTATTCTTATATTTTGATTTTCCATAATTAAGCTAGTTTCTTGGTTACTTCATCTTGAACGTTTTGAGGAACTTTATCATAGTGACTGAATTGCATTGTGTATTGAGCTCTTCCTTGAGTTGATGATCTTAAATTATTAATATACCCAAACATATTGGCTAAAGGTACTGTTGCATTAATTGCTGTAGCATTACCTCTAGGTTCAGTTGATGCTACCTGTCCTCTTCTGCTGTTTAAATCACCTATTACATCGCCCATAAAATCTTCTGGGGTTACTACTTCAACTTTCATCATTGGTTCTAATAACTTTAATGTCGCTTTCTGACACAACTCTCTAAAACAATATCTAGAAGCAATTTCAAAAGCTAAAACGCTTGAATCAACATCGTGATGAAGACCATCTAAAATCGTAACTTTATAATCAATTACTGGGAAGCCAGCTAATATTCCACCCTCCGCTACACTCTCGACACCTTTTTCAACACCAGGGATAAATTCTTTAGGTATTGACCCACCTTTAATTTTATTTTCAATCTCTCTACCTTTGCCCGGCTCTAATGGTTCAACGCTTAATGTAACTTTAGCAAACTGACCGGAACCACCACTTTGTTTTTTATGTATGTATGTAACTTCTGCAGAGTTTAATATTGTTTCTCTGTAAGCCACTTGAGGAGCTCCTATATTTGCTTCGACTTTAAATTCTCTTTTCATTCTATCAACGATAATATCAAGGTGTAATTCACCCATGCCTTTGATTATAGTTTGGCCAGATTCTTCATCAGATGTAACTCTAAAAGATGGGTCTTCTTTTGCTAGTCTACCTAAAGCCTCACCCATTTTTTCTTGGTCAGCTTTAGTTTTGGGTTCTACAGCAATTTCAATAACTGGATCAGGAAATTCCATTGGTTCTAATAAAATTGGTTTGTCTTCCTCACACAAGGTATGTCCCGTAATAGTATATTTAAGTCCTGCTAATGCAACAATATCGCCTGTAGTTGCCTCTTTGGTATCTTCACGACTGTTAGCATGCATTAATAACATTCTGCCTACTCTCTCTGTTTTTTCTCTCGAAGAATTATAAACACTTGTTCCAGTTTTAATAGTACCTGAATAAATTCTTATAAAAGTTAAAGAACCAACAAAAGGATCGTTAGCTACTTTAAAGGCTAAAGCTGAGAATGGTTCACTGTCCCCAAATTTCATTTCTAGTTTATCTTCAGAGTTAAGTTTTGTTGCTTCAATTGATCCAATATCCATTGGGCTTGGCAAGTAATCTACAACAGCATCTAAAAGTGGCTGTACTCCTTTGTTTTTAAAGGCTGATCCAGTTGTAATTGGGACAAAAGTAAAACCTAAAGTTCCTTTTCTTATACATTTTTTAAGATCAGTTTCTGATGGTTCTTTTCCCTCTAAGTAAGCTTCCATTAATTTTTCATCTTCTTCAACAGCAGCTTCAACCAATTCTTTTCTATACTTATCTGCTTTTTCTTTTAAATCTGTTGGAATATCTACTATATCAAATTTAGCTCCAAGATCTTCATTTTGCCAAATAATAGCTTTCATCTTAACTAAATCTACCACTCCTTTTAAATCTGCTTCTGAACCAATTGGAATTTGTAATACTAAAGGTTTGCATCCTAACCTATCTTTAATCATATCAACGCACATATAAAAATCTGCTCCAGTTCGGTCTAATTTATTGACAAAACAAATTCTTGGAACTTTATATTTATCTGCTTGTCTCCAAACAGTTTCTGATTGCGGTTCAACTCCTGCAACTCCATCAAAAACACAAACAGCTCCATCTAAAACTTTTAAAGATCTCTCAACTTCAATGGTAAAATCAACGTGACCTGGTGTGTCAATAATATTTATTCGATGATCATTCCAAAAACATGTTGTTGCAGCTGAAGTTATTGTTATTCCTCTTTCCTGTTCTTGTTCCATCCAATCCATAGTCGCAGCACCATCATGGACCTCACCTATCTTGTGACTTTTTCCTGTGTAATATAAAATTCTTTCAGTAGTAGTAGTTTTACCCGCATCTATATGAGCCATGATACCAATATTTCTATATTTATCTAAAGAGTATTTAGTAGTCATAATTTTTTACCATCTAAAATGTGCAAAGGCCTTATTTGACTCTGCCATTTTATGTACATCTTCTCTTTTTTTAATTGCTGATCCTTTATTTTGTGATGCATCTAAAATCTCTGCATATAATTTTTCTGCCATTGTTTTATTTTTCCTTTTTCTAGTAGCATCCATTAACCACCTTAAAGCTAAAGCTTGAGCTCTTTTTGATTTTACTTCAACTGGGACTTGATAAGTTGCTCCTCCAACTCTTCTTGATCTACATTCTAAGTTAGGTTTAACATTACTAATTGCTGAGTTGAAAATTTTTAACGGATCTTCATTATTTTTTGATTTAATTTTATCTAAGGCATCATACAAAATTTTTTCTGCTGTAGATCTTTTACCGTCATACATAATTGAATTTATAAATTTAGAAACTGTTTCAGAGTGAAACTTTGGATCAGGATAAACTTTTCTAATAGGTGCTTTTCTTTTTCGTGACATAAATTATTTAGGTTTCTTGGTTCCGTATAAAGATCTTCTTTTTTTTCTATTTGCTACGCCTTGCGTATCTAAGTTACCTCTTAAAATATGATATCTTACACCAGGAAGATCTTTAACTCTTCCTCCTCTCAATAAAACAACAGAGTGTTCTTGTAAGTTATGACCTTCACCCGGTATGTAAGCGGTAACTTCAAAACCATTAGACAGTCTTACTCTTGCAACTTTTCTTAATGCTGAGTTTGGTTTTTTTGGAGTTGTTGTGTAAACTTTTAGACAAACTCCACGTTTAAGAGGTTGCTGTTCTAAAGCAGGAACTTTATTTCTAGCTATTGGTTTAACTCTGCTTTTTTTAATTAGCTGATTGATTGTCGGCATAATATAATTTTGAAGTGAAAGTAAAGATAGCCTGAAAAATTCTTTTTTAGGTTAGTGTTTAAGACTATAAGTTGCCTTACTTCTAACAATCAAAATGTACCGCAAAATAACATTGAAATTGCAAAAGTCAATATCTATTGAATTATTATTGCTATTTATGACTGCTATTCAGTAGCAGTGGGTGTGGTTTCTAGCTCTTGTTTTTTTAGTTGTTCTAATCGGACTTTATCTTGATTTCTAGCTTGTTGATCCCAGTCTATCTTAGTTAAACCTGTGCCAGCTGGGACCAGTCTACCAACAATTACATTCTCTTTTAAACCCTCCAATGTATCTACTTTTCCTTTAATTGAGGCGTCAGTCAGAACTCTTGTTGTTTCTTGAAACGATGCAGCTGATATAAATGAGTTTGTTTGTAAAGAAGCTTTGGTAATACCTAATAAAACTCTTTCAAAAGCAATAGGCTTTTTTTTCTCATTCCTTAATTCTTCGTTTAATTTGTTAACATCTAACAGATCTATAACTTCACCCTTTAAAAAATCAGAGTCACCAGGGTCTTTGATTTCAACTCTTTTTAACATTTGTCTTACAATTGTTTCTATATGCTTGTCGTTAATCACAACACCTTGCAATCTATAAACTTCTTGCACTTCTGTTACAAAGTACTCTGTTAGTTTTTCTACACCTAAAACTCTTAAAATATCATGAGGTAATGGTGCTCCATCTAATAAATATTCACCTTTTTTAATTTTTTCTCCCTGATTAAAATTAACGTGTTTTCCTTTTGGTATTAAATAGTTTGAAGTTTCACCACTTGCTGCAACAATAGAAATTTTTTGTTTACCTCTTACCTCTTTACCAAATTCAATGACGCCATCATTTTCAGCAATAATTGCACTATCTTTAGGTTTCCTTGCCTCAAATAATTCTGCAACTCTAGGTAAACCACCAGTAATATCTTTTGTCTTTGATGTTTCTTTTGGTAATCGTGCTAATACATCACCAGCTGAAATTTTTTGCCCATCTTTAACAGATAGAATCGTATCTGGTACTAAATAGTACCTAGCTTCATTTCCATCTGCTTTTTTTATTATTTCTCCTTTGTCATCTCTTAAAGTAATTCTAGGTTTTAATTCTGAATTTTTTGTTAAAGATTTCCAGTCTGTAACAGATTTAGTTGACAATCCTGTAGCATCATCAAGAGTTTCTGTAAGGGAGGTCCCTTCTGTTAAATCCATGTAATTTACTATTCCAGAAGTTTCGGCGATCACCGGCAGTGTATAAGGATCCCATTCAGCTATTTTCTTTCCTTTATCTACAGTTTCACCATCTTTAAGAAATAATTTAGATCCATAATTTACTTTGTAGATGGCTAGTTGTCTTTCACTTTCGTCCTCTATACTTAACTGGGTATTTCTGCCCATAACAATAATATTTTTTTTCGAATCCTCAATTAAATTTTTATTAATAATTTTTAACTTCCCTTTTGTTTGGGAAACTATTTGAGACTCTTCTTTAATTTGAGCTGTTCCACCCACGTGAAAAGTTCTCATTGTTAATTGTGTTCCAGGTTCTCCTATTGATTGAGCTGCAATCATTCCTACAGCCTCACCTATACTAACTAATTTGCCTCTCGCAAGATCTCTTCCATAACAAAGCTGACAGACACCCTTAGTTGATGCGCAAGTAATTACTGAATAAACATTCACAGACTTAACGCCAGCTGTATCAATTTTTTCACAATCAAATTCATCAATTAATTTATTTTTCTTAATAATAACTTCACCAGTGACAGGATTTTTAATATCTTCTGCTATTACTCTTCCTAAAACTCTTTCTGATAAACTAACTAGTATATTACCACCTTCAATAATCTCTGAAATAGTTACTGAAGATCTTTTCTTAGGGTCACATTCAGCTTTCGTTATTTGAACATCTTGGGCAACATCGCACAATCTTCTTGTAAGGTAACCTGAGTTAGCTGTTTTTAAGGCTGTATCAGCTAAGCCTTTTCTTGCGCCGTGAGTAGAATTGAAATATTCCAACACAGAAAGTCCTTCTTTAAAATTTGAAATTATTGGAGTTTCTATTATTTCTCCAGAAGGTTTTGCTATTAATCCTCGCATACCTGCTAATTGCTTCATTTGAGCCTGTGAACCTCTAGCACCAGAATCTGCCATCATATAAACTGAATTTGTTTCTATTCTACCGTCTTTGTAAACTTTTTCCGCTGATGAAATTTCTTTCATCATTTCATTCGCCACTGTGTCAGTGCACTTAGACCATATATCTACAACTTTATTATATTTTTCTCCCCTAGTTATTAAGCCATCAGAATATTGCTTTTCGTATTCTTCTATTTGTTTCTTTGTATTACTTATTAAATTTTCTTTTGTTTTAGGTATTAATAAATCGTCTTTTCCAAATGAGATTCCCGCTTTGAATGCATGTTTAAACCCTAGAGACTTAATTCTATCACAATAAATTACTGTTTCTTTTTGACCGCAAAATCTATAAATTGTATCTATAACTTCAGAAACGTCTTTTTTTGTTAACAATCTATTAACAATACTAAATTTAATATTATAGTTAACGGGTAAAATGTTGGCTAGTAAAAATCTACCGGCAGTACTAGTATATTTTTCAATTTTAGGTAAACCGTTTTTATCAATTGTTTTAAATGTTGAAATAATTTTTGAGTGTAAACTTAATGATTTACTTTCTAACGCTTGTTCTATTTCATCTACTCCAGAAAAAATACCTTTAGGTTTTGAATCGTTTTCTTCTGCTTGTGATAAATAATAAATACCTAAAACTATATCCTGACTTGGAACAATTATTGGTTTACCATTTGAAGGACTTAGTATATTGTTCGTAGACATCATTAAAACTCTAGCTTCCAATTGAGCTTCCAAACTTAATGGAATATGAACTGCCATTTGATCACCATCAAAATCTGCGTTAAAAGCGGCACAAACTAAAGGATGTAACTCAATTGCATTACCTTCTATAAGTTTAGCTTCAAAAGCCTGAACTCCGAGTCTATGTAAAGTCGGGGCTCTATTAAGTAATACGGGGTGTTCTCTAATAATGTGTTCTAGACAGTCCCATACCTCACTTTTTTCTTTTTCAACCAATCTCTTTGCTTGTTTAATTGTTGTAGCAAGTCCTAATTTATCTAATCTTGCATACAAAAAGGGTTTAAAAAGTTCTAATGCCATTTTTTTCGGCAATCCACACTGGTGCAATTTAAGTTCAGGGCCAACTACTATTACAGATCTTCCAGAGTAATCAACTCTTTTACCTAATAAATTTTGTCTGAATCTTCCTTGCTTGCCTTTAAGCATTTCTGCTAATGATTTAAGAGGCCTTTTACCTGTTCCGGTAATTACTCTTCCTCTTCTACCGTTATCAAATAATGCATCTACCGATTCTTGAAGCATTCTTTTTTCATTTCTTACAATGATATCTGGAGCTTTTAGATCCAAAAGTCTTTTTAAACGATTGTTTCTATTGATAACTCTTCTATACAAATCATTTAGGTCAGATGTCGCAAACCTACCGCCATCTAGTGGAACAAGAGGTCTTAATTCAGGTGGGATAACAGGTACAGAAGTTAAAATCATCCATTCAGGCTTATTTCCTGATGAAATAAATGATTCTATTAATTTTAATCTTTTAATAGTTCTTTCTTCTGTAACTTTAGACTTAATTTCAGGTAGTGACTCTCTTAATTTATTTTGCTCTTTTTTTAGATCTAGATTTACTAAAATTTCCCTAACTGCTTCTGCTCCAATACCTGCGTTAAATGCATCTTCACCAAATTCATCTTGGGCTTTAATCATTGCTTCTTCAGATAATAATTGACCTTTTCTTAAAGTAGTTAATCCAGGTTCAACTACTATAAAGCTCTCAAAATATAAAACTTTTTCAACTTCTTTAAGTTTCATGTCTACGGCAAGAGATATTCGGCTTGGTAGCGACTTTAAAAACCAGATATGAGCAACAGGACAGGCTAAGTCGATGTGTCCCATTCTTTCTCTTCTAACATTTGACTTAGTTACTTCTACTCCACACTTTTCGCAAATAATTCCTCTAAACTTCATACGTTTATATTTTCCACAAAGACATTCGTAATCTTTTACCGGACCAAATATTCGTGAACAAAATAAGCCATCTTTTTCAGGTCTAAATGTTCTATAATTAATTGTTTCTGGTTTTTTTATTTCTCCATAAGACCAAGATTTTATTTTTTCTGGACTAGCTATTGTAATCTTAATGCTATTAAAATTATTCTCTGGAACTATATTTTGATTATCAAATTTTGTTATATTTTTTTCCATATTAATTTAATTCAATGTTTAATCCCAACGCTCTAATTTCTTTTATTAAAACATTGAATGATTCAGGAACTCCTGATTCAAAATTGTTATTTCCTTTTACAATAGTTTCGTAAACTTTTGTTCTGCCTGCAACATCATCAGATTTAACAGTAAGAATTTCTTGAAGCGTATATGATGCTCCATAAGCTTCTAACGCCCAAACTTCCATTTCTCCAAATCTTTGTCCTCCGAGCTGGGCTTTTCCACCGAGAGGCTGCTGAGTAACTAGGCTGTAAGGTCCGGTAGATCTTGCGTGGATCTTGTCTTCAACTAAATGGTTTAGTTTTAACATGTATATAATTCCTACAGTTACAGGTCTATCAAACATTTCACCTGTTTGTCCGTTCCACAGGTGTGTTTGACCAGAATTAGGTAGGTTTGCTAAATCTAACATTTTATTGATATCATCTGTACTAGCGCCATCAAAAACTGGCGTAGAAATAGGAACACCGTTAGAAAGATTTTCAACTAATTCAGCAATCTCTTTTTTTGATAATTTAGAAATAACATTGTCGTAATATTCTTTTCCATAAATATCTTTTAATTTACTATTAATCTTATCGAATTGTTCGTCAAAATTTTTTAAATAAACTTTAATTTGATCGCCTAATTCAGAACACGACCAACCAAGGTGTGTTTCTAAAATTTGTCCAACGTTCATACGGCTAGGTACTCCAAGCGGATTTAAAACAATATCAACTGGTTTTCCATTAGCTTGGTAAGGCATGTCTGCTACTGGAACGATTTTACTGACTACACCTTTATTACCATGTCTTCCAGCCATCTTATCTCCAGGCATTAATCTTCTTTTAACTGCTACAAACACCTTTACAACTTTCATTACTGTTGGCATTAAATCGTCACCTGCTTGAATTTTGGAAACCTTGTCTTCAAATCTAATTTTTATATCCTCGTAAGCATTTTCAAACTGATTTTTTAAAATTTCTAAGTCATTATTTATTTCTTGTTTTTCAAAAGAAAGTTTCCACAAATCTTTTAATGATAAATTCTCAAAATCATTTTTATTCAATGTAGTGCCTGGTTTAAGTTCTTTATATTGTTTATTTATGCTTTGACCGTTCAATAAATCAATTGCACGAAGTTTTATATTTCTGTTTAAAATTTCTTCTTCAACTTTTTTATCTTCTTGAACAACTTCAATTTCAGCTCTTTCTATGGCAATAGATCTTTCGTCTTTTTCGATACCATGTCTATTGAAAACTCTCACATCAATAACAACACCAGCACTACCTGAAGGTAATTTTAAAGATGAGTCTCTTACATCTGTAGCTTTTTCACCAAAGATTGATCTAAGTAATTTTTCTTCTGGACTTGAAGAGGTTTCACTTTTTGGCGTTACTTTTCCAACTAGTATATCTGAAGGTTTAACTTCAGCACCAACATAAACTATGCCTGATTCATCTAAATTTCTTAAACTTTCTTCACTAACATTCGGGATATCTCTAGTGATTTCTTCTGCGCCTAATTTAGTATCTCTAGCCATAGATTCATATTCTTCTATGTGTACAGAGGTAAAAACATCGTCTGTTACACATCTTTCAGAAATTAATATTGAATCTTCAAAGTTATAACCTTGCCATGGCATAAATGCTACGGTTACGTTTTTGCCTAAAGCAAGTTCACCTAGCTTGGTAGCTGGTCCGTCAGCAATTATGTCGCCTTTTTTAATTTGGTCTCCAACCTTAACTAGTGGTTTTTGATTAATACATGTATTTTGATTAGATCTTTGAAATTTTGAAAGATTATAGATATCTACAGCAGACTGAGATAAGTCAGTTACTTCAGAAGCTTTTACAACAATTCTTTTTCCATCAATTTTGTCTACTAATCCATTTCTTTTTGCAACAATTGTAACGCCTGAATCTAAAGCGACATCTGATTCAATCCCTGTTCCTACCAGAGGTGATTCTGGTTTTAATAAAGGAACTGCTTGTCTCATCATATTAGAGCCCAT
>Ga0307986_10002163_pt1 | contig 14120 bp, 19 predicted proteins | sample EllFjometageno82_FD_203170 | JGI IMG/M metagenome (GOLD analysis project Ga0307986, IMG submission 203170) | Marine microbial communities from Ellis Fjord, Antarctic Ocean - #82 | ecosystem: Environmental > Aquatic > Marine > Unclassified | place: Southern Ocean | collected 2014-10-09
TTGTTTAGTTTCGCTCGAGTTTTTCCTATTGCTTCATAAACTGGATTTAATTTTTTAATAAAATTTTCTTTATTATTACTTAAAAAAGTATTTATACTAAAATCAGATAATATTGGTCCTTTGTTTTTAACAAATTTAACTTCTTGCCCTAAGCCATAAGGGATCATTAAAATGTCAGAAAAAATTATAGCTGCGTCAAGATCAAATCGTTTTAAAGGTTGTAGAGTAATTTCGGAACTTAATTCACTATTTAAACATAGTTTAATAAAATCTTTGTTTTTAGATCTAATTTCTCTAAACTCTGGAAGATAACGCCCTGCTTGTCTCATAAACCAAATGGGAGTGCAAGATGGATCTTTATTTAAAATACAGTTTGTTAATTTACTCATTAATATAATAATATATTTAAAAGTATATTATTTGATATAGGTCATGTTGGTTACTAAGATAACTAATTATACATCTTTTTTAACAGATTGTTCCACACCTAGTTAAAAAAAAACCTATTGTAATCTGGTAAACTGAAACTATTAAGAAAATTGTCTAATAAGTTTTTAATTAGTTAACAAGGAATAAAATGTTGAGAACTTGTTGAAATCTGTGGAGCAATTCTTGAATTAATAAAGATAAATGTATAACAAAAAGATATAATGGGTTTATTAACACAATTACCTATGGGACATAAATACCAGATTAGCTTAATTTCAGATTCTACGGGGGAAACGTTAGGTAGAATATTTCTTGCGCTAAAATCTCAATTTTCTGATTTTGACTATGAAAAAAAGGAATATGTATTTGTTAGAAGCAGAAGTCATGTTGATAAAATTATAGAAGAAAACATCAAAGAAAAAAATTCTATAATTTTATATACCATTGTAGAAACAAAATTAGCTAAATACATTTCTCACAAATGTGATCAAAATCAAATACCGTGCTTTAGTATATTAGGTAATTTAATATTAACTTTTTCAAAACTTTTAAACCAAAAAGCAACACACACACCAAGCGCACAACACGTATTGGACGATGAATATTATAAAAGAATCGAAGCAATACAATTTTCGATGATACACGATGACGGAATGAGAGTAGAAGACATCAAAATGGCAGACGTTATTTTACTAGGAGTAAGCAGAACCAGTAAAACTCCTACTTCAATTTACTTAGCAAACAGAGGATACAAAACATTAAATATTCCCTTGATTCAAAATCAAGACATTCCCAACGAACTTAAAGAAAGACCGCAAAATTTTTGTGTAGTAGGATTAAGCGTCGAGGCAGAGAGGCTATCTGACATTAGAACAAATAGACTAGAAATCATGAAGGAAAACAAAATATCCAATTACTCTAATTTAAAGATTATAGAAGAAGAAATTGAAACTTCAAAAAAACTGTTCAAAAAATACAATTGGCCAGTTATCGACGTAACAAGAAAATCTGTAGAAGAAACAGCGGCTTCAATCATTAGACTTTTTGACATAAAAAAAAGGAAGAAAAAATGAAAATAATTTTAGCCTCAAAAAGTGGTGTTCGAAAAAAAATATTAGAAAAAAACAACATTGAGTTTATCTCTGTTCCTTCAAACGTTGATGAAGATCAAGTTAAAGATTCTTTGTTAGCTGCCGGAGCAAGTCCATTACTAATTTCAAAAAATTTAGCAGAGTTGAAATCTGTAAAAATTAGCAATAAATATCAGGGCCAGCTAGTCTTAGGAGCTGATAGCGTGATAAGTCTAAATAATGAATTAATTAATAAACCAAACACAAGAGAAGAAGGCTTAGAAATATTAAAAAAACTTAATGGCTCAATACATTATTTAATTACTTCAGTGTGTATTTCAAAAAATGGAGCAATGGTTTGGAATTTTACAGATCAATCAGAATTAAAAATGAAAACACTTTCGGAAGAACAACTAAACAATTACCTAAAAAAAATTAAAACAGAAATTTTGTTGGCCTATGGTGTCTATCAAATAGAGGCAGGAGGATTAGAGCTTTTTGATTCAATTAAAGGAAACAGAGACTCAATCATGGGCTTGCCCATTAAACAAGTAATCGACTATATTAAACAAACTCAATGATAGAAAAAAAATTTGGTATTATTGGAAAGCCATTATCACACTCTCTTTCACCAACACTTCATAATTTTTGGTTTAAGAAAAAAAAAATTTTTGCAAATTATTCTCTTCTAGAAATCGAGCTAAATGATATTGAGAAAATAATTACAAAAATTAAAAACAAAGAACTACAAGGGATAAACGTTACAGTGCCTTATAAGCAAGCTGTAATTCCTTTTCTTGACTTAATAATAAATGATGCGAAAGAAACTTTATCTGTAAACACTGTAAGCTTAAACGAAGAAGGAAAAGTAGTTGGAAACAATACTGATGTTTACGGTCTAGAACATGGTTTTATAAACAAGCTGAACAATCAAAACCTAAAACAAAATAAAGTTCTTATCTTAGGAGCAGGAGGGGTAACTCCATCAGTCATTTATGCTCTAATAAAAAAAGGAATCAAAAAAATATTTATAGGTAATAGGACCCTTAAAAAAACAGAGGACCTTAAAAAAAGATTTCCTTTTATTGAAATAGTAGAGTGGGACAGTGTTGAAGTAGAAGCGGAAAATATGGACATTATTATTAACGCGACTAGCCTTGGGCTAAAGGGTGGAAATGATTTTAAGCAAGAGTTTAGAATTACAAAGCCAAATCTAATTTATTACGATATTGTATACAATCCCGAAGAAACAATGATGATAAAAAGGTTTAAAAAAAGGAATATCCAAACTTTTAACGGTTTAGAAATGTTCGTTTATCAGGGGCAAAAATCTTTTTCTTTATGGAATAACGTTAATCCAAAAGTAGACGAAGAACTAAGAAGAGCTATAATATCTAAATTAAAATGATGGTCTTAGGAATAACAGGATCTATTGCCTCAGGTAAGTCAACAGTTGCAAAACTTATTGCAAAAAAAAAATATCCATTATTTAGCGCGGACAAAACTGTCCTAGATTTATATAAAAATAAAAAATTTATTAAATTGCTAGTTAAAGAGTTTAGTCTAAAAAAAACAAAACAGATTAAACAACAAATTAAGTTGATTATTAAAAAAGATAAAAACAAACTTAAGATATTAGAGACTATTATCCATCCTTTAGTTAGAAAAAAAATAAATAATTTTTTAAAAATAAATGCTAAAATCTTAATTTTAGAAATACCCTTGTTAGTAGAAAATAGGCTCGGTAAATACTTTGATAAGGTAATTTTTGTCGACACAAAAAAAAAAATACGCTTAAAAAGATATCTCAAGCGTAATAATGATAAAAAAACATTTGAAATTTTAAATAAGAGACAGTTGTCACCTACTACCAAAAAGAAAGAATGTGATATTATAATTAATAATAACTATTCATTAGCAATTCTAAAAAGAAGTGTTAATAAATTTATAAAAAAACATGAATGAAATTTTTTTAGATACAGAGACAACAGGCTTATCCCCTAATGATAGGCATAAAATAGTGGAAGTTGCTTGTATTGAAACAAACGATTTAATTCCAACAAAAAGAATCTTTCATAAAATAATAAATCCTCAAAGAGATGTTCCAGATGGAGCTTACAAAGTACACGGTTTTTCGAGTGAATTTTTAAAAGACAAAGAAACTTTTGATAAAATAGCAGAAGAACTAATTAATTTCATTAAAGAAAAAAAAATTATAATTCACAATGCGTCTTTTGATCTCGGTTTTTTGAACCATGAGTTAAAATTAATAAGAAAAAACGAGATTAAAAAAGATAACGTTATTGACAGTTTAGAAGTAGCAAGAAGTAAGTTTCCTGGGAGTTCAAACTCTCTCGATGCTCTTTGCAGAAGATTTGGAATAGATTTATCCAGAAGAAGTAAACATAACGCTTTGTTAGATTGTGAGTTACTAAGAGAAGTTTATATAAATTTATTAGACGCTAAAGAACCAAAACTCATGTTCTTTAACGAAAATTTAAAAACGAATGCGGAAAATAGAAAAAGTGTTAACAAAAACTATTGTAAAATAATAGTTAATCCTACAACGGAAGAAATAAAATCTCACGCTACCTTTCTTAAAAAAGAGTTAAAAAAAAATTTTTACTGAATATTCCTTTTTGAGTAAAGAGATTTAAAGTCAATTTTTTCTTCAATTTTAATTTTATTAAAACCAGATTTTTCAAATAACAGAATAAACAAAGACCTAATTTCTGGGTAAATTTCATTCGGGACCTTAATTAAAATAATCTCTTCTAATGATTTTTTTTCTGTTAACACACCATCAATTTCAATAATTGTAGAAAATATAATTTTTGTATTAATTTTATCTGCCTTATCTATAACGGGATTTAAAGAAAGAGTAATTACAACTTCAATAATTTTTTCCTTAATTGTATGGCTTTTGATGTCGATATTTACTTTATAATTTGAAATATTTTTTTCTAGCAAAAAAAAAACTTTTGAGTTTGGTATCTCAAATTTTAAGTCTCTAATATATTTTCCTACTATTTTATAATTCATCTTTGTCATTTTTTTTATCGATTATTTCAGCGTCAATAATTTCTTCGTTATTTTTTGTTCTCTTCTGGTATTTATTTTTAAGCCAAAAATTAATTACTATTTTTCTTGAAAAAGGAACAAGCAGTAAAAAACCAATTGTATCAGAAATAAACCCAGGTAGGATTAGCAGTATAGCTGCTATAGCTATAGAAGCCCCAGAAAGTATTTCATAAAAAGGAATTTTGTTTTGATATAAATTTGTCATCCCTGACTTTATGGTATTTATACCCTCAATCTTTGCGTAATAAATTCCGATAAATGCTGTGAAAAAAATTATTAGAACAGTATTAAATGCCCCAATTTGTTGCCCAATTTTTATCATGAGTGTGATTTCTAAAATTGGCAGTCCAATAATGATTAGTAAAAGTGTGTTCATTTGGTCCTTACAAAAATATATTATTAATGTATATTTATCAAATAATGAGCAATAATTTTGGTTTTATCGATATAATTTTACTAGCAATGATAGCAGGCTTTATTATTCTGCGTTTAAGAAACATTTTAGGTAAAAAAACTGGTCATGAAGGAAAAACACCTAATAATTTTGACGAAAAAAAATATAGTCAGTTTAAGCCCGATATAAAAAATAAACCAATTTTGAAAGAAGTTTTGGAAGATAATGAAAAAAAGGAATTTTTAAAAGGAGCTGAAATTGCCTATGAAAGTATTATAACTTCTTTTGCTAAAGGTGAAAAAGAAAAGCTTAAAGAGCTTCTTACTAAAGAAATTTATATTAGTTTTGAGCAAGCGATTGATCACAGACATAAAGAAAACATCAAATCCGAACTTACATTTGTTGGAGTCAAAGCGTCTAATGTTGAGGAATTTAAAAAAAACAATAATGAATATATAGCAACGGTTAAAATTGTGTCTGAAATTGTATCAGTTAAAAAAGATAAAAATGAAATCATTATAGAGGGTGATCCTGATAAAATTAAAACAGTAACAGACTACTGGAAGTTTTCAAAAAGTACTTTAAGCAAAAGCCCAAACTGGTTTTTAGCTGAGATTATTAGTAAGTGAAAAAAAAAGAAGATCTCTCAAGTACTGATAAATCCCAATGGGAAGAATATATAAAAAATCCTAAAGATATTTTTGATAAAGAACTAGAAAATAAAATACCACTTAAAGTAAACCATAGATTTAGTTTTGACCTCCACGGCTTCACATTATCGGGTGCTAATCAAAAAGTTTATGAGTTGATATTTAGTTGTCAAGAAAAAGGGTTCAGTGAAATTCTATTGATCACTGGCAAAGGCCTACATTCAAACACTGATGAAAATACATACGTCTCTAAGGAATTAAGTAAAATAAAATTTTCCGTGCAAGAATATATAAGTTCACAAAAAGATTTATCAGATAAAGTTTATAGCATCAAACAAGCATCTATCGCTGAGGGGGGTGAAGGTGCTCTTGTTATAAATTTAAAAAAATTATAATATAAATTTACTTAAGTCGGTATCTTTTGTTAACTCACCTAAATTTTTTTCAATATACTTTTTATCTATCACAATTTTTTCACCTGATCGATCTGAAGCAGTAAAGCTAATATCATCTAAAACTTTTTCTAACAAAGTGTGTAATCTTCTTGCTCCTATATTCTCAACAGATGCATTTACATCCGCAGACACTTTTGCCAAAAAATCGATGCCATCATCAGTAAATTCTAAATGAACATTTTCTGTTTTTAATAAAGCTACATACTGCTTGATTAAACTATTGTCTGGTTCTTTTAGAATTCTTTTAAAATCGCCTTCTGTTAAAGCATTTAACTCTACTCTTATCGGCAAACGTCCTTGGAGTTCAGGTAATAAGTCCGAAGGTTTTGCAAGTTGAAAAGCCCCAGATGCTATAAATAAAATATGGTCAGTCTTAATAGGTCCGTGTTTTGTATTAACTGTCGTTCCTTCGATTAATGGTAATAAATCTCTTTGAACACCCTCTCTAGAAACATCACCACCGGTACGATCGCCACGTGCTGAAATTTTATCAATTTCATCTAAAAAAACTATACCATTGTCTTCTGTAGCTTTTTTAGCCTCACTCACAATTTTATCTTGTTCAATTAACTTATCCGACTCTTGTGCGATCAAAATATCGTGAGATTCCTTTACATTCATTTTCTTCTTCTTTGCTTTTTGGCCCATCGATTTACCAAGCATTTCAGAAACATTGATCATTCCAATGTTAGCCCCAGACATACCTGGAATTTCAAAACCTTGCATGTTAGACGCACTTTCATTTACTTCTATCTCTATTTCGTTGTTATCCAAATCTCCACTTCTGAGTCTTTTTCTAAAACTTTCTTTGGTAGCTATACTTGCTTTATTTCCTACCAAGGCATCTAAAACCTTTTCCTCTGCTAATAATTGTGCCTTAACATGAACTTCTTTTCTTTTCTTTTCCTTTTCTAAAGCTATAGCTATTTCAATCAAGTCTCTAATAATTTGTTCAACATCTCTTCCGACGTAACCAACTTCTGTAAATCTTGTGGCTTCTACTTTAATAAAAGGAGCTTCGGCTAATTTTGATAATCTTCTAGAGATTTCAGTTTTTCCAACACCAGTTGGTCCAATCATCAAAATATTTTTTGGCAATACTTCTTCACGCATCTGCTCATCTAAAGCTTGTCTTCTCCATCTGTTACGCAACGCAACTGCAACTGCTTTCTTGGCGTTTGTTTGACCAATAACATATCGATCAAGTTCAGAAACAATTTCTCTTGGAGATAAAGCACTTACTGTCGAGCTTTCTTTTTTTTTAGTTTCTTTGACTAAATTTAAATTAGTAACTTTAGTTGTGTCTGCCATTTTTAAACCTTTTCTATAGTAATATTATTGTTTGTAAAAACACAAATTTCTGATGCTATTTTTATGGCCTGCCGAGCAACCTCTTCTGCTGAAAGATCATTTTTAATCAAAACTTTTGCTGCAGCCAAAGCGTAGTTACCACCTGAACCTATTGCGATAATATTATCTTCTGGTTCTAAAACATCACCTGTTCCAGAGATAATAAAACTATTTTCCTTATCCGCGACAGCCATTAATGCCTCAAGTCTTCTTAAGTATTTGTCCGTTCTCCAATCTTTAGCAAGTTCTACAGCTGCTCTTGGAAGATTACCGGCATGTTTTTCTAGTTTAGCTTCTAGTCTCTCAAATAAAGTCAGTGCATCAGATGTAGATCCAGCAAAACCTGCTATCACTCCACGTTTCTCAATTTTTCTAACTTTTTTTGCATTACTTTTTAACACTGTATTTCCAAGACTAACCTGACCATCACCTGCAACTACAGTTTCATTGTTTTTTCTAAGCAAAACAATTGTAGTTCCGTGCCATTTTTCACTAGTATTCATACAATGTATGTGGCTATTAATTTTATATCTTCAATAGATAGTCTGTGTTTATTGATAAAATCTAAATTTCGCTATATATCATTGAGTAAATTCACTATTAATTTATGAAACGAAAAGCAAAAATATCTAGAAAAACTAAAGAAACAAGTATTGCTGTCGAAGTTAATATTGACGGAAAAGGTAATTATAAAATTGATACTGGAATTGGTTTTTTAAATCATATGCTTGAGCAACTTTCTAAGCATTCTTTAATTGACATTTCTGTAAAAGCTAAAGGTGACACTCATATCGACTTACACCACACAACCGAAGATACAGGCATAGCTATCGGTGAGGCTATTAGTAAGGCAGCTGGCAGTCGTAAAGGAATAAAAAGATATGCTCACGCACTAATACCTATGGATGAAACATTAACGCGAGTTGCTATAGACGTTTCTAATAGACCTTATTTAATTTGGAAAGTAGATTTAAAAGTAGAAAAATTGGGTGAAATGGATACAGAACTTTTTAAAGAATGGTTTCAGGCTTTTTCCCAATCAGCTGGAATCACTTTGCATATAGAAAACGTTTATGGTGAAAACAGTCACCATAAAATTGAATCTTGCTTTAAAGGTTTGGCAAGGTCCCTAAAAGATGCTTTCGAAATAGATAAAAGAATTAAATCATCTATACCCTCAACAAAAGGTAAGCTTTAAAATAAATGTTACTTACAGTTGTTGATTACGGAGTTGGCAATTTAAGATCCATAGCCAAATCAATAGAAAAGGCTAATTCAGAAAATGACCTTAATTATTCAGTTATAATAAGCTCAGATATAAGAGACATTAAAAAAGCGGATAAATTAGTTTTGCCTGGACAGGGATCCTTCAAAGCTTGTCGAGAAGGAATTAGAAATATTAAGGGTTTAGACGAAGAATTAAACGAAAGTGTAATGAATAAAAAAAAACCAATTTACGGAATTTGTGCAGGAATGCAATTATTTGGAACCACTGGTTTTGAAGAAGAAGAAACACCAGGACTTAATTGGATCGAAGGCAATGTAGTCAAAATAAAGTTAAGTACAACTAATCTAAAAATACCACACATGGGGTGGAATGAACTGAATGTAAAAAATTTTTCGAAAGTTTTTAAAAATATTGAAGATAAAAGTCACGCTTATTTTATTCATAGTTATGAATTTTTACCAAAAGATAAAAAAGTAATTTCTTTATCCACTAACTACGGAAAAGAAATTGTTGCAGCTGTATGTCGTGAAAATATATATGGTTCACAATTTCATCCAGAAAAAAGTCAAGATACAGGCATTAAAATACTTACTAGTTTTTTAAAAGTATGAAAATTTTACCAGCAATTGATTTAAAAAATGGCAAGTGTGTAAGGCTCACCAAAGGTGATTTTAAAAGTGAAAAAATTTATAACGAAAATCCAATTAATCAAGCAGAAGTGTTTAATAGTGCTGGTTTTAAATATTTACACATTATTGACTTAGACGGAGCACTAGAAGGAAATTTAGTTAATTTAAAAGTCATAGAAGAAATCGTGAAAAAATTTAATTTTAAAGTAGAAATCGGGGGTGGAATACGGTCTGAAGATAGTGTTGCCAAACTATTAGACATAGGTTCTGATAAAATTATCTTAGGTACAGCAGCAATTAAAGATAAATTTTTTTTAGAAAAATGTTGTAAAAAATACCACGGAAAAATTGCATTATCACTAGATGCAAGAAAAAATAATATAGCAACATCAGGATGGAAAGATCAAACAAATATAAATATTTTCGACTTTTTAGATATAGTTAAAGATTACGGTATATCTAGATTAATTTATACAGATATTGAAAAAGATGGAACCAACACCGGTCCAAATTTTGAAAATAGTTATAAAATAGCTGATAAGTTTAACATACCATTGATAATCTCTGGGGGAGTAAGCTCCATGAATGATATTAATAAAATTATTAGTGATGATAAAAAAATTGAAGGAATAATAGTAGGTAAAGCAATATATGAAGATAGGATAAAGTTAGAAGAATTAAGTAAAGTTAATTAATGTTAAAAAATAGAATTATACCCTGTTTAGATGTTAGAAACGGAAGAGTTGTTAAAGGAATAAACTTCATTGATTTAAAAGATGCAGGAGATCCAGTGGAGCAAGCAGAATACTATGACAAATGCGGAGCTGATGAGATTTGTTTTCTAGACATAACAGCAACCCATGAAAATCGGAATACAATTATTGACATTGTAAATAGAACAGCAGAAAAATGTTTTGTACCTCTTACAGTTGGTGGAGGCATAAAATCAATTCAAAATATAAGAGATTTACTTTTAGCGGGTGCAGACAAAGTATCAATAAATTCCGCTGCAGTTAATGATATCAGTTTTGTGAAAGAGGCTTCAAAAAAATTTGGAGCACAGTGTATGGTTGTTGCAGTTGATGCAAAAAAAATATCGGAAGGTAAATGGGAGATTTATACTCACGGAGGGAGAAATAAGACTGGAATAAATGCGATTGACTTTGCAATACAAGCTGAGAAAAATGGCGCGGGGGAGATTCTATTAACTTCCATGGATAAAGATGGAACAAAAAGTGGCTATGATATAGATTTATTGAAAAGAGTAACAAGTAAAGTTAATATTCCAGTTATTGCTTCAGGTGGCGTAGGTAACTTAGAGCACTTATATGAAGGTATAAAAAAAGGTGGAGCAAGTGCAGTTTTAGCAGCTTCAATATTTCATTATGGAGAATATACAATACAACAAGCAAAAGAATATCTGGCATCCAAAGATGTTCCAGTTAGAATTAAATAATGAGTAATTTTCTCTTAGAATTAGCAAAAACTATTGAATCTAGAAAAGATGAAAATACAGAAAAATCTTACACCTCTTATCTGCTATCAAAAGGATTTGATGAATGCCTTAATAAGTTTAAAGAAGAAAGTGAGGAATTCTCTGAAGCAATAAAAAATAATAACAATATTGTACACGAGTCTGCCGACGTAATTTATCATTTCTTAGTCACACTCGAGTCGAGAGGAATTAAGCTTACAGACGTAATTAAGGAACTAGAAAAAAGAAAAAGTAAATCTGGTCTTGAAGAAAAAAAAAATAGAAAAATATGAAATATGATAAAAATAATATTTTTGCTAAAATTTTAAGAAGAGAGATACCTTGCAAAAAAGTTTATGAAAGTGAATATGTTTTGTCTTTTTATGATATTAATCCACAAAAAAAGACTCATGTTCTTGTAATTCCTAAGGGTGAATATATTGACTTAGATCATTTCAACCACAAAGCTTCTGAAAAAGAAATTTTAGAATTAACTAGGTCTATCACTCTTATTGTTGAAATATTAAAAATTTCTAATAAAGAAAATGGCTATCGAGTTCTAAGCAATATCGGTCGAGACGGAGGACAAGAAGTGCCCCACTTTCACTATCATATATTTGGTGGTGAAAAAATTGGTAAAATGGTTTTTTAATTTTATTAGATGCCTAAAGTTCAAAGATTTTTTCTAGAAATTAAAAAAAATAATTTACCAGATAAACCTCTAGTTTTTCCTGCTAACTCTCAAGTTTACTGGGAAAACAAAAAAGATATAAATATTAATAAATTTTTTTATCGACAAGTAGGCAAAGATCACTTTTGGAGAGACAGACTAATATGGTCGGACAAAAAATGGAAAAAATATATTGATAACAAGAATTTAAAAACATACATCTTAAAAATAAACGACGAACTAGTTGGGTTTTATGAACAAGAGTTTCACGAAGAGAAAAAAGAAGTGGAGCTAATCCAAATGGGAATCTTAAAAGAACATCAAGGAAAGAAATTAGGGTCTTTCCTTTTAAAATATATTATTCAAAATGCATTTACAAAAGATGTGGAAAGACTATGGGTACACACTTGCAGTTTAGACCATAAATATGCTTTAAAAAACTATTTATCTAAAGGGTTAATTATTTTTAAGGAAGAAGAAATAAATTTTATACTTTAGTTAATTAAAGGGATTTTGAAAATTATGGGATCATGTTCATTATTTATAGATATAATTTTAAGAGAAAAAAAAATATTATTTTGTAATTGATCGCTAACCTTCCAACCAATAAGATTATAATTCTCTTTTTCAAAAAAAGTTATTATTCTTTTATTATTTTCATCAACATATGATAACTCAATATTTTTTTTAATTTTATAACTAGATTTTTCTATTAAGTTTATTAATTTTTTCTTATTTAAAATATTTACGAACATTGTGTTAGCGATAGGATAGAAATAATTTTTGTTATATCTTTTTTGACTAACAACTAATGTTTTTCCATTAATTAATACTTCTTTTTGCATCGAATCTTTATATTTGCATTTAAGTTTATTATCAAAAACTAGAATACATATACCTATTTCTTTTTTCTCATTTGTAATCTGTTCAAAATTAAAAGTAATATTGTGAATATTTATTAAACGATTAATAATCAATTTTTTTTCATTAGCGTATAGATTAGGTAAAAAATTAATAAAGATAAATAAAAGTATAAAAAATTTACTAAACAATATTTATAAAACCTCCCTCTTACCCACATGATTTGCTTTGCTAACAATTCCTTTTTCTTCCATCATATCTATAATTCTAGCAGCTCGATTGTATCCAATTTGTAATTTACGTTGTAAAAAACTTGTCGATGCTTTTCCTTCTGATTTAATAATATCCAATGCCTGATTGTACAATTCATCGGCATCGCTTTCAGACGAAAATTCATTATTATCGCTTTTATTATTTGCTGTTATTTCATCTATGTAATCAGGCTCACCTTGGGCTCTTAGGACATTTGTAATTTTTTCAATTTCTTTTTCCGAAACATAAGGCCCGTGTATACGGACTATTCTATTTGCAGAGGACATAAAGAGCATGTCTCCATTACCCAATAGTTGTTCTGATCCTTGTTCTCCCAAGATAGTTCTACTGTCTATTTTGGAACTTACTCTAAACGATATTCTTGTAGGAAAATTTGCTTTAATTGTTCCCGTAATTACGTCTACACTTGGTCTTTGCGTTGCCATTATAATATGAATGCCTGCTGCTCTAGCCATTTGAGAAAGTTTCTGAATATAGTTTTCTATTTCTTTGCCAGCAACGAGCATTAAGTCAGACATTTCATCGACAACAACAACAATATATGGCATTTTAAGCTTATGCTTTGCGTTGTATCCATCAATATTTCTGACACCATCCTTACTCATTAATTTATATCTGCTGTTCATTTCTTTTACTGTCCAGCCTAAAGCGGAAGCTGCTTTTTTAGAATCTGTAATAACAGGGCTCAATAAATGAGGAATACCTTCATAAGCGGATAGTTCCAACATTTTAGGATCAATTAAAATAAACTTACACAAGTCCGGACTTAATTTATAAAGAAGAGAAACTATAATTGTATTAATACAAACAGACTTACCAGAACCCGTGGTTCCTGCTATTAATAAATGTGGCATTGAGGTTAAGTCACCTATAATGGGTATGCCAGAAATACTTTTTCCTAAAGATAAAGGAAGTTTAATTTCTTTTTTTTGAAATTTTTCATTAGAAATTATTTCCCTTAGATATACACTTTCTCTCGACTCATTAGGAATCTCAATACCTACTGTATTTTTCCCTGGTATGATAGATACCCTTGCTGATGTAGAGCTAGTATTACGAGCAAGATCATCTGATAGATTAATAATTTTAGATACCTTTACTCCAGGGGCAGGTTCAAACTCATACAAACTAACAACAGGTCCATTGTTAATTTTTGTTATTTTACCATCAATACCAAAGTCTAATAATATTTTTTCTATAAATTTACTATCTGGTCTATTTTTAATTTGGTCTTGTAAATTTATTCTAGATGGATTCTTTTCTAACAACTCTACTGAGGGAAGTTTAAAATTTCTAAAGGTTGTGTATTTTATATCCACATCTAATGATTCTTTAGGTTCTGCAAAAGAAAATGATCTTTGTGGTATATCAGTTGAATTATTATTCTCTATTAAATTTTCAGTCTTATTAGTATTAGCATCTAATTGAATAGTTAGATCATTATTTATTTTAAATATTTTTGAAATATTTCTGAAAGCAATCCAAATTTTTTTTATATTAATATTAGAAGCTAAGATAAAAAATATTAAACTTAGAACAATTGAAATAAAGATAAT
>Ga0307986_10002166_pt1 | contig 14112 bp, 21 predicted proteins | sample EllFjometageno82_FD_203170 | JGI IMG/M metagenome (GOLD analysis project Ga0307986, IMG submission 203170) | Marine microbial communities from Ellis Fjord, Antarctic Ocean - #82 | ecosystem: Environmental > Aquatic > Marine > Unclassified | place: Southern Ocean | collected 2014-10-09
AAGTTATAATATTAACTGGTCAACCCTATTTATTAGTGCCAACTTGATCATAACCCATAAGGTCTACCCCCAGAAGAGGGCCTAAAACTAAAGGCCGTTCCAGATTTGGGAGTAATGTCTATATATACAGCTCTCGCTATTTATATTTATACTATTGCTTCTCTTTTAATAAGAACCCAATCAAATGTATCTGTTGTTCCATTGCCCCATGTAGCAGCTAATTTGATAGTTTTAACAGTGTCACCGATTACTCTTTGCATTGTTTCATCTGTGATTGCAAATGTTCCGTACATTCTAGGTCCAGCAAATGCACCGACACTTTGATTCGTTGCTACGATAGTCATTTTGTTATCGTAAGGAGTTGTTATTGTGCTTTGAATAGTTCCTACTTTTATTGATCCAATAGTTGTAGGGGCTTGATAAGCATACAATTGCGCTCCTGTGTTTGTAGAATTACCAAACTTAAATTCAATAAAACCTGCAATTAAGTTTGTGTTATCTGTGATAATAAAATCATATGATCCAGCACCAAATGCTGAGAAGTTACATATTACATCACCAGCACTACCAGAATCACCAGACTGTGATGCTACTATTTTACCAAAACTTGCGTTTAATAAAGCAGCATTGTCAATATTTATAAGTGATTGATTTGTTTTATCACCATTTACCGATTCAGTTGCTTGAATATCTGGTGTCATATTGTCCGTTACATATGGAATACCAGTTGGATTATCAGTAAAGTATTTCTTAGTTACTGCATCTTGATCATCAACAGGATCTGCAACATTTTTAATTAAACCACCATTGGTCATTAATAAGTTATTTCCAGAACCTTGTGCAGCTTGATTGATTGCATCCAGTCTTGTTTTATTTGCTTCGTTTACTTCTTGTTGAGTTGCTTCTGTTCCTGCTAACCCCTCTGTACTTGGTGATGTAGGCGCTATATTTCTTGTTTGAGTTACTACACCTGTACCTGCTGTTGTAAAATATGATGTGATATGTGTTTCACTATTATCTTTAATTTCAACATTTGTTTTGCTTGAAGATTGTTTAAATATAACTATTTGATTATTTCCAGCTATTCTTGTATAATCAACTTGTGGTTTTGTGTTGACTGTTTCCATACCTGTCAATGAAATATTAACAGTTTTCAATAATGTTTCAATTGTTGTTACTGAATCTTTAACATATATTGTTATTGTACAAGATTGTGCTGCCCCATTTCCATTTGCTACTGATATGGGAAATTCAATATTATATTTACCCTCTGTGATCAATACAGTATCATTATTTGCATCTTTTGTAATTGCTGTGGGATCATTAGTTTCCGCCACTTCTACATCAAATACAATTTTAGTTTCTGATAATACAGTTGCTAAATCAACAGATAGTCCAGTTTTACGTGTGACAATAACACCACCAGATGCTAAAGCATCTTGTAATTGTTCTATATCATCACTGTTATCACCGATTTCACCATCTTGCAGTGCATCTTTTTCTTGTAATGCAAGTATATCATCATCATACAATGTTTCAATTACTACAATATCATCTTTGTTTTGTTTTACCTGTTGCGGTAAAGTTAAATACTTTTTATCATTAATATATGGCATTTTTAAGCTCCTTTAGTGGTATCAACCCCACCTGGTTTTAATTTTAATCTATTGCATAAACCCTCTAAAAAGGGAATGTGTCTTTCTACATAGTTATTATACATTGATGTGATCCTTAATAATCCAAATGAAATAGATACACATATGTTAGCTAATGCTAATAGGAATAGGCTGTAATCACCGTTACCACTTACAAATACATAAAGTATCATGTATGTGAATAAAACGATTAGAGAACCTTTAACTAATACATCAATTATTGTAGCTTTTATCATATAATAGTTGATCGTATGATATTTTTCATCTGTTTTGTTGTCAGCTATCAATTTCTGATACATATTATTAACTTCTATTGACTTTTTTTCTCTTTTTGCAAGTGATATTCCTTGAATACCAATATTAAAGTTGAACATAATCCCAAATAATGCTCCAATACCTGCAAATAATAAGTGTTGCATTAGTTGTAAACCGTTTTCAAAGCCTTTTACAATTGCAATAGTAACTAATATATACGCTAATATTGATATAATTGACCCTGCTAAACCTGTGTAAACTAAGGCATCTTTAATCTTATTTGTCATACTCATTATACCATACTTTGTTCCAGTATGCACTCATAATTATGTCATCAATTGCTAATGGGATTATAGCAGCTCCGATTCCCCATATCAATGTAGCCATGATTGAATTCATTGAAATCAATATGACCCACATTACTAGAAAAACGGTAAATTTTATCTTTAACATCTTCTTTAATCTATTAGTCATTGCTAAAGCTATGATCATAACGGTGAATGTACCACCCAGTGTTAATTCTATCATCGCTGATGTAGTTTTAACAACTGGGCTAGTATTATGTACTGCAAGCGATATAATCACTACAATAGAGATTAATAGAATCACTTGATGAACAATAAATATCTTTTTATGTTTAAAATTCAACTTGAAATATGTAAAGTTAGTTGGCATTTAAATCACCCCTTTTTCAATTCATTTAATATCTCTTGATACCTTAAATTTGTTTCTTTTATTTCACGACTTAAAGTTTCAATAGTAGCATCTTTATTTTGTAATGTTTTGTTAAGTTCATCTAATTGTGATAAACCAGATAACATTTTTGTATAAAGTTCACTTTCCATAAACTTAGTAATAGATTCGTTTACATCCTGGACTGCATTGTTGATTTCACTTTCCATTTTATCAACTGATTTACTTACTGCGTTAATCTTTTCCTGGACATTGAATTTTATGTTTAAATTATCTTCTATGCCTTTTTTAGCTGATTGGAAAGTTGCTAACATGTTCTTATCACTGATTATTCTACCTTTTACTGCATAAGCTAATGGTAATAATATTGAGAATGTAGATCCTAATAAAACACCGTTTTCTGTTAAAAATTCAAACATAATTTATTCCTCCTCATATATATATATATCTTTTCTAGCGTGAATTTGTCTAAATAGTGGGTCACATTTTTTATAAATGTCCACCATGTAGTCACGATTCATAGCGTTATACTTTTCTTTTAATGCCATTAATTTACCAACTTTGATGTTAATATTCTCTTGTTGAGTAGATATATCATCAAATGCCACTGTATCAGCGTTTGCAATTGGTTCATCATGTGTGTCAACTAAGTTTCTAAGCTGGTTGTTTCTGAATTCAATTTGATCATCAGTTAATGCAATCATTTTGTTTGCTATTTCAACACGTTCCAAATAAAATGCAAATGAAGTGTGTAATTCTCGCTTAATTCCTAATATAAATGGATCTTCTGATGCGTAACGTGTATGAGCAAACAGATACTTCTCTGCAAGCCGTTCATATATGTCCGCTAAGTCGCTTGTATCGGTTATACCACCTATTGATACAACCTTTTCAATAAACTCTGTTGATGAAGAAAATATATCACCAAATGTTAATGTATCAAAATAAAATCGTTTATCATAGAACATTATTGATCGCCTCCAGTGTCTTGTCTATCATCAGTTTGAGCGCCTTGACCCTCTACATTTTGTGATTCTTCTGATTGACATAATTCAACATCAATATTTAAACCCCAAACTTTATTAACAATTGAACAAAATTCTTTTCTTTGTCTAAGTGCATTTTTTAATACTGCCGAACCACTTGCACCGCTAGTGTTTGAATTAGTTTCAGTTTCTTTTTCAGTAGCATGTTCTTGTTTTAAGAATGTTCCACCATTGTCTGAACCGATAAGGTCTTTTCTTAAATTATCAATTGATTGATAACTTTGGAAGTATCTAGCGCTATCTTTTGATGATTGTCCGCTTGATAACTCTTTAAACTCTAACATTGATGTAGCAACAAAGTGTCTTTGTCCGCCTAATATACTAGAATCTAAATCAGAAAATTCATTTTGTATTGCTTCTTTAGCTGCTTCATCTTTAGCAATAATGTAGAATACTTTAGCGCTATTGATTAAATCAAGATTAACCAGGACTAATATATCAGTTAATTGCTCGTTGTATGGTTGTGATAATTCACTCATTGGAGTAAAATCTTGTGAAATTTGCAATGATGCACTATTTAATACAACCGCTTTACGTTCTTTATTTTCTATTCCAGTTCCAATTACTTCAATGTCAGCTTCTTCATCTTCTTCATTTACATAATCACCAGTGACAACTTCGCTGTCTTTTGGTAGATCATATACAACATCAAATGCTTTGTCAGTAATGAAATCCATATCTTTAGACTTTTCACCATCACCAGCGCTTTGCCATTGTCCAGTAAATAAAATTGGTGTAACGCTTAAATAACGACCATATGAATCAATTGTCATTCTATCTTCACCCTTTAATGCAAAAGGTAAAAAGAAATATCTTTCAATCGTTTCTTCATAGAATAAACAACCTTTAAAGCGGAAGAATAAAACACGTTCAATTAAATCTGATGGAATTTCATCTGGTAGGTTCTTCCATTCAAAGCGTTCAATAGTTTCTACCATGTGTTTATGGTTTAATCCACTCCATAATAACGCTTTGTCATTTGACATTCTTTCACCTGCTGGATTCATTTCCTCAACATAATTCTTTTCTACGTTGCTCCATGTATCTAATGTATATGTATTATTAGCCATTCTTTCTCACTCCTACGGAATCAGTATGATCCCCTCTTTTAGTTTTTCATTTATAAAGTTTGTTGCGTATTCATTTCTAATTACTCTTTTTAATTGTCCAGATATTACTTTTGATAATCCAAACTGTGGGAACAATAATGATGCTGAATAATCTATATCATCTATTGTTGTACGTATTTCAGTTGGAAAACCTCTTAGTTCAAATTCTGTATTCATCAAGTCAATATTTTCTGATGTTCTTTTAACCCAGTAAATTCCAAATACATTTACTAGTTGTAAGGAAAGTTCACTATTTTCACCAAACACTTGATCCGGTTTCAATGACAATCCTTTTTCCATCATCTTGAAAGTTAAATCTGATAATCCAGCATCAATTCCAGCTGATAATGCTCCGCCAGCTGCTCCAGCAAATCCGCCAGACATTGCTCCACTTGTTACTGTCTTAAATGCGTTTCCACCCATTTTTAAATAGAATTGGTCTTTATATGTTGGGTTCTCTCTATAAAACGCTTCTAACTGATCTATACTATATTTAACTGAATGTGTGAATGAACCACTTCCAATTACATTTCTTTTTTCTTCATAATAGATTAAATAATTTATAACACCACTATTTAATGCTATAATCATTTTTATTTTATTTGTTAAATAATAAGGGATGCTGTATTTATCACCATATACATATAAATCATATTTATAAAATGGTTCTGCATCTTGTGGGCTTGGGTTACTTACAAAGTAAGCAGGGTTTAAATCTATATCAGTTTCTAAACCTTTAATAACAACAACATCTCTACCCTCTAATGTAGTTAAACCAGCATCAGTATATAAAGGTCTAAATGATGCGTTAGGAAGTTCAAAACTGATTGTTTTTTCCATAACACGACCTGTTAAACTATATGAAATACTATCTTGTTTTAATACTAAATCATTTACAATTTTAATATCAATAAGATCTGTACCAATTGGACCAACAAATTTGGCATAATCTAACAATCTATTTCCGCTAAATGGACTAAATAAATCAGTTTCAAATGGAATCGCTATTGTAAAAGATATTACATCAGATTGATTAATCTTTGCGCCATATAATTGTGTTCCAACATATACTTTACTACTTGATGGTGCTAGTTCTTCAATCCACAATAATTTTCCTGTTCCTGTACTGTTATCATATACACATTGATATTGTTTACTACCACCAAATGCAATTTTTTGATAATAGTCATATAACTCTGGTGATTCAGTTGTTACTTCTGGTAGTTCAGTTGTCAATTCAGCTAAAGAAGCAAATTGATAATCTTGAAATATACCACTTGTAACAAAGTTTAGACCTACATTTGTAGTTGGACCAGCAGCTGGATCATATTTATAAAATAATAATGCCCATTTACCAGTTTTCCAATCTTTATTTATTGTTTTTATTTCTACTGTTTCTTTCAATGTTACATCACTAATATCATTAATACCTCTAAAGAATGTTTTATCATTTGTTCTTTCAAGAATCATGTCAGTATTTTCTAATGTAATATAATTACTAAGTAAAGCATCTTCTTGTAGGAATAAATCAACCTGTTGTGCGTTTAAATAATTTATAGATGTAATTCTATATATCTTATCATAGTCTGGCACAATGATGTGTGTGTACTCTCTGATGCTAGTCGCATCTGGTAGTAATAACTTTCTAGTTCCATTAATAAATGTTTGATCATCATTAGCTATAAAGTTAATATCTAACATTTTATTTGCATCTAATCTATAAGCTCCATTTAAAAAGAAATCACTTAACTTATAAACATTGTTCGTGAATGTTGCTTTTACAAAATATACTTGCATATTAGTCACTTCCTTTTAAAAAGAGGGGTGTCGCTAAACACCCTCTTATATTTTATGAATTACTTGTTGCCACTTTAAGTAATGCTCTTTCACTTAAATGTGCATCTTCAATTTCATTATGTCCAAATGTTAAGTATTGGTTTGTTACCAAAGTTTTAGCATTAAAGAATGAAGTCCCTACACTAAACGCTGACATGATTGGGAAATCTTGCTTATGGATCATAGTAATTGTGATGTCTGTATTAATATCTGGTGCAGCTGTATAATCAGCAGTATAAACTTCATTAGCTAAATACGCTGTTGAGTTAGGTAATAAATCACCTGGGAAGTAGTTTGTACTTCCATATACTTTTTCAACTAATGCTCTAACTACTACGTTAGCTGCAATAGTTGTTCCGCCAGCTCCAATTTTAGTTCCGAAATACTTCCAATGTACTTCTACCAAGTTAGGTTTATCATCTGCATTAAATAAGAATGGTACATCTAATTTTTTAACATCTGACATCCAACCAATAGGTACTACTACATCAAAGTCACTTAATTTATAAGTTCTTAAGAATCCTAAATCGTTGTAATCTCTTGATGGTTCCATTATTTCTTTCATGTAGTCATCAAGTTTTTTAAATGCGTATTGAGCTTTCCATACGTTTACATCTAATCCAGTTGTCCCTGTTGGGGGAGTTGATAGATCAATTGCTGTAAATGCTGTTGCTCCAGCTTCCGCTGCTACTAGCATTTGTGTAGTATAAGTAGTATGCTCATAAACTTCTTTAGTTTTTGACATCCACGCTAATACAACACCGTTAAATTGTCCGAATGTTCCCTCGTCTTTGAAAGCACGTTTTGTTAAATAGTTATCTACTGATACTGGTATCTGTCTAAAGATATCAATAACGATTTCTTCAATAACTGGTGCAGGTGGTCTTTTCTGAGTAAGTAAGTTATATGTAGAGTCAGTGTGTGACCATCCATAAGATCTTAATACATCAGTTGATATATAGAGTTTTGTATCTCCGTATAGTGTTCCATCTACTTTACGCTTCATGTAAATACCGCTTAATCCATCAACACCAGTTCCAAATACTTGTGTTGAGATAATCATATTAAATAATGAAGCAAATACTTCATTGGTGTTTAATTGTCCACTATATGCCATAGTGTCACCTCTTTCTTATTCTATTTTTTTTTAAGTTGGCGTAATAACTGCATATCATCTTTTAATGTTTCTTGTAGTTGTGCGTTAAACAACGAATCTGATTTAAAGTTATTAAGTAAGCTTTTTAAACTTTCTGCAACCTTTTGGGTCTTGTTAGTTGGTTCACCTGGTCCATCCGCTCCATAATCAGTAAACGGATCAGTTCCAAATTGTTTTATATGTGCATCTCTATATTCAAGTGCTTTTTCAATATAAGCACGATTAGATACACTTCCATGTTCAATATTAGCAAATTCAATTGCTATTTCAGATGTCTTTCTTAATGTACTGACATCCTCTTCTGGTGCTGGTCTACGATCTACTGAATTTTTAAGTAAATTCTTGTAAGCTGTTTTAGCTTTCTTTAATTCTTCTGGATCAGCGCCATTTGATACTTGTTCTTCTAATTCTGCAATACGTTCTGCTTGAATCTCTTCAATGCTCTTTTCTTCTTCTACTACTATTTCTTTTTCCATTTTGTTACCTCCCAAGTTTTTTTATACAGATATAGAAATCTGATGATTCTCTGCTGTTTACTACCACAGTGCAAGTGCGGACTATGTAACAAGGCAGGCTCTTCACCTGTTGCACCCTTATCATAAAGCATCATAAACTATTAACAAAGGCATACGTTTTCAAATCTATACACTTCTATTATATATTATATAGGAAAGGATTGCAAATAAATTATACAAAAAGATTATTTTTTATTATTTTTAATACCCAAAGAAAGTTAAAAAGAAGTGTTGACAATCAAAAACTATTATATTATAATATAGTTAGAGTTAAGAAAAGGAAGTGGCAAGATGACAAAAGACATTTTAGAAGCATTAGATAAATTATTACATTTAGCAAGAATGGGTGATGGTGAATTTGATAAAAACCCAATGGGCAATATAGATGAATTGGAAAATAACTATCAAATAATCAAACAGGCTTTAGAATACATCAAACATATCACAGATTTAGATCCTAAGAATTCAATAGCGAAGAGTTTAGCTTTTGAAAATATAAAAAAAATAATAGATGGGAGCAATACAGATGTTAAATAATTTAAGTTTAGTTGGTCGTATCACTAAAGACCCAGAAGTAAAGTTTATCGGAACAGAAAGCACACCAGTAGTAAATTTTGGAATCGCAGTAAATAGAGTATTTAAAAACAAAGCAGGGGAATATGAAGCGGATTTCTTTAACTGTTCAGCATTTGGCAAAACAGCTGAGTTTATGGGATCATATGTTAAAAAAGGTAATTTAATTGGAATCACAGGAAACTTAACTACAAGACAATACGACAAAGAGGGTCAAACTCACTATGTTGTAGAAGTAAGATGTAACCAAGTATTAAGTTATGAAAGTAAAAAAACAGATTCAGTTATTGGAAAATTTAAAAGTGTTGATGATGTTAAAGCTACATGGACAAAAGAGTACAATGAAAAATCAGTTGGTTTAGATGAAGATAGTAAAGAAGCATTAAAACAACAATTAACAAAAAAATATCAACCAGAAATAGATCGTATTAGCGATTTACCGTTCTAAAATGCAAAAAGGTGATAAAGTAAAGATTACTAGAGATTCATCTAAATGCGGGGTATTAAGTATGTATATTGGAACTGTTGGAGTTATTAGTAAAATACAAGCAGCTGCTGGTTATGAGATCGCAGAAGTAGAACTTGAAAGTTTTGGACAAACACGTACATTATATATCCAAACAAAATATTTAACAAAAATCTAACTAGAAGCAAAACAATTAGTGGGGATGGGGTAATCCCATCCCTCCTTTAATTATTAAGGAGTGGTCTTATGTCTACGAAAAAATATAAAGCAAGATTTCGTATCAGATATGATAATTATAATAAAATGTGGATATTAGAAGATAAGCAAGGAAAAGAATTATGGTCAAAATATAAACAAATATGTATAAACGAATCTTTAAAAAGATACAATAAAGATACACAATTACAACTAAAAATCTAAAGGAGGTTCATATGGATTACGCATTGTATAAAGGAGATACATTTATAGATTTAGGTTCTAAAAAGAGGTTAGCTGAAAGAATAGGTGTGTCTGTATCTACAATTACATTCTATGGAACACCTACATATATTAAAAGAGGAAAAAGAGAAGATTCAAATCGTTATTTAGTAATAAAAATAAGGAGTGATGAAGAGTGATAAAAATAACAATGAAGAATGGAGAAGTATTTGATCGTGTAGAAGAAACAGAAAAATATTATTTCTATGTTGGTAAAGATGGATATACTAAATTTATCAAAAAATACAAAGTTGATAAAGTAGAAACAATATTGCATAAAAAAGAGAAACATAAAACAAGCTTATTATTTAACGTAATATTTTTAATTTTAATAATCTTGTTAATATTGGGGGAATTATAATGAAATATAAAATAATGTATAGTACACCATGTTATTATGTTGTAAACGTATACGGACAAGAAATTTTTAAATCAAGAAATAAAACAGATTGTGAAAATAAAATTAAGGAGTTGGAAGCAGATGCCAAACAAAAAGAAAAAAGCTAAAGATCGTGCGATAGTAGTGTCAGTAACTATTCCACCTAGAATATTAACTGATTCACAAGTGAAAGCATTTTATCAGAATCAAACGTATAGCGCTTATATTGTAGGACTGATTAGAAAAGATTTAGAAAATGCGTAAACGCATAAAGTTTACTGCTAAGGAATGGAACGATCAAATTCTATTAATTGAATATGGTCGTGCCATGCTTGAATTTAAGGTTGTAGACTTATCAGAAGAGAATCAACAGTTATTAAAAGATTATACAGCTGGTGAATATAATATATCTGGGCATGGTTGGTGGCAAAAGTTTGAAATAGATCCTACTACATTAGTATTGAATTTCAATCAAACAGGAATACCGATATTATTATATAAGCACACGTTTCCACCTATACAGTATATAAAATACCATTTCAGAGATTGGGGCATTGACAGAGCTATTGAAGTGCAAGAGAACGGTTTTATGGTTTATTGTGCGCCTACTGGTGGTGGTAAGACATACTTTGCTATTCAAAATTTACCGACAATGAGTAAACAAGTTGATACTATTTTATACATAAATCTTGAATTATCAGCTGATGACATATATAATAGAATTATAAAACAAATTGGTGATATACCAAAAAATCTATATGTATGTCCTTTAAATGATGTTGGCGCTATTACAAAGTGGGCAGCTGATAAGGGGAAATGCATGTTTATTATTGACAATATAGACAATCTTATTAGTGGAAATGATAACGCATACGGTGTTCAGTTGAACTTTATCAATGATTTAGACCGTTTTTTAAAGACTTATCATCACCACGCTCTAGTATTAACGCAGCTAGTCAAAGACAACAACAGCAACCTCTTTGATAAAGATGGCGATATATCTGGAAACATTAATACAAACATCTTATCTGGTGTTAAACAATTATCTTATTTATCAAGAAGTGTCATGATGACAGCGTTCAGCAGTGAGCGAGATCGTTATGTATATAAAGTATTGAAAGTGGGGTCGGCAATCTATGAGCAATTATAACACAATAACAGAGTTAGAAAATCAAAAAAGATATGCCGAAGCTGGCTATGGTCGTTTATTTGCATATAACAAAGATAGAGTAAATGCAATGATTGATGCACGATCTAAAGCAAAATGGATTAGAAGTATGACCCCAGAAACAACGGATGAACTACAAAATAATTTATTTTACAGTGGCCCAGCCACTTTTGTGAATCACAGGTTGGATGTTAGGAAACACAAAATAGCTAAAATGGATTTAAAAAGTGCATATTTAGCGTACTTAATTAATGATAAGATTAAGAAGCCTGGTATTTTTAGAATCAAACATCATGGTGTCTTACCATTAAGTGATGACATCCAATTATATGTTATTCAATTCAATTGCAGTACTGAAAGCCCATTTGTAAGTTGGTTTTTAAATCAAGCTGCAATACAAAAAAAGAAAGTACAATCAGATGGATCTAGGATTTATGGAACTATTGCAATATTTGCAAGTCATTGGATGAATCAACTAAAATTTATAAATCATTTCTTAGAACCAGAAGAAGCGCAAGTAATTACAACATATTCATTTCATGGTAAAAAGACCGTAGATGTGAAGATGTCACAAATCAAGAAACTATATCAGCTAAAAGAATTAGGCGTGTTAGAAGCTAAAATGATGTTAGTACAAGCAACTGGATGGTTATCAATCATTGACAAGCCTACATATTATCATATGGTTCAATATATTAAATTTTATTTAATGGAAACAGCTTATAAATATGGCTTTGAAGATGAAATCTTTGGGAATCAGACAGATTGTATTCTTTACCGAGTCACCGAAGAAACAGAAGATGTATATGATAGAATTAAAAACGATAAATTATCATTAGGGCAAAGATCATCAAGTATAGGTACATACACATTCCAATTTGTAGATTATGATGAATTAGTCGTTAATCCAGCGAGAGTGGTGTTAAAAAATGCCTAAAAAGAAAACAACAGTATTCAATCCTAGAATTAAAAAGAGAATTAATAACTTATCAAGAGCTATTAATAAGATAGAACCATCATTAAGTAATAAATTACTATTTGCTGAATTTAGAATAGAAGATATTCAACCAGGTATTAATACAGTTAAATATCGTAAGAATGGTGTAGCTCAAGAAGTAAGATATGATGAACTACAAAATTTAAGTCAAGCAGAACAGGGCTCACTTGTAGCAAGCTTAAGAGTTGATCGTTATGAGCTTAGACAAGAACGAGCAATCCAACAACTGCAAGAAAAAGGAAAAATATCATGGCAGTTTAAAAGATCGCTTATGAAAGATAATCCAGTATTACTTAAGTCAATTACAGAAGTAGAAGAAATACTGCAAGATAGTGAAAAAGAGAGTATCAAGACCGCATTTGAAGAAATAGAGATAGACACAAGCGAATGGGACACAGAAGCAGCGGACTTCTTTGAATATAAACCAGGACAAGAAGATAATTTGTTTGATTTCTACCGACCTGGTGAAGATGGCGGATTCACAGAGCTAAACCAATTCACTTGGAACTCATTTAAAGTATTAAGGGGGATTTCATAATGGATCTAATAGGATTAAGCCCTAAACATACAGAAGAGGGAGTCTTGTATTATGCAAACAAGAACTTCACATCAGTAGAATATTATAAAAATACGTGGATGATGTCACACTTTCCTAAATATTGGTATTTCTTAACCATTGGATCACGTGGTCGAGGTAAAACGTATGAGGGTAAACAGTATAGCATTAAATACATTCGTGGTCAACTTGCAGAGATGGAAGTAAAAGACTATTCTAAACTACGAAAGTTTATGTGGTGGCGATTGACCAATGATGCAGTAGAGAAAGTAAAGGAAAATTCTGGGCGTGACTTCTTTGAAGATCAACTCCAAGAACAATATGGTGTACGCATCCGAGTTGTAAACTCAGATATTATGTTTTCATTGGATGAAGATAGTATAATAAATGAAGATGGTGAGATAAAACGAGTATGGTTTCCAGCTGGTAAAATTGCTTCTATACAAGAGTATTATAAGTATAAAGGTAATCAATTGGAAGATTATGATCTTGTTATCATGGATGAACTAGTACGTGCTGAATCAGAACGAAGAACATTCAATATTCCAAGCGCATTTATTAATATGATAGAAAATGTATGCAGAACTAGAACAGGGATCAGAGTATTGATATTTGCCAATGCTATTGGTGAGATGCAAGAGGTTAAACAGTTGTTTGGGTTTATGCCATTTCCTGGTAAATTTGGTGTCTACAAGCTTTATCACAAGCGTGCTATCATAGAGTACTTAGATGACAGTAAAGAGTGGAAACAAGAGCAAGCAGAAACAATGGCGGGTGTACTTAGACCTAAGAATCAATCTGAATTTGATAACGTACATATCAACGATATGGAAGAGCGTGAGGATTTTATTATTCAACGAAAACATGTTCGTGGTAAAAAATACTTTGCATCTATTAAGATAGAACGTGGCAGATGGTTAGACATTCACCACTGGAACGGTTTGTATTACATAGACACTGATTCATACACGGCTAAGAAAACACAAAAGACAAACAGATATGCAATTGATAGATCACTTGTTACAGCTAATACAATCTATTCAAATGATCTGATTAAATCACTACGTGAAATTTGGGAAGTCGGAAAGTTTAGATTCAGCAGCAATACATGCTACAAATGGTTTACAAACGCATTAGATAAATACAATATTGTTAAGCAACATTAGGCCCTCTTCTGGGGGTAGACCTTATGGGTTATGATCAAGTTGGCACTAATAAATAGGGTTGACCA
>Ga0307986_10002167_pt1 | contig 14110 bp, 16 predicted proteins | sample EllFjometageno82_FD_203170 | JGI IMG/M metagenome (GOLD analysis project Ga0307986, IMG submission 203170) | Marine microbial communities from Ellis Fjord, Antarctic Ocean - #82 | ecosystem: Environmental > Aquatic > Marine > Unclassified | place: Southern Ocean | collected 2014-10-09
CTGGAATGTTTTTTTTAAGAAAAGACTCAATAATAAATAACTTCAAAAAGTACCAACCAACAATATATAAAAATTGTGTTAATGCAGTTTTAAAAGCTAAACTTAGAGATAATACATATTATTTGAATAAAGCTTCATTTGAAAAAGCTACAGCAAAGTCTTTTGATTATGCAATTTTAGAAAAAACTAAAAAAATCAATGCTATTAAATTAGACATTCCTTGGTCAGATCTTGGAAGCTGGAAAGAAATCTTAAAGATGTACGATAAAAATAAGAATAACTATTATAAGAAAAAAAATGTTTATTATAGACCATGGGGTAGGTACGTTAATTTATTTGAAGGTAAAGGTTTTTTGATTAAGGAGTTACATGTTAAACCGAAAGGGATATTAAGTTTACAAAAACATCACCATAGATCTGAACACTGGCTGGTTACTCAAGGAACACCAAAAATTACACTTAACAAAGATAGTTTTTTTAAAAAACAAAATGATCATATATTCATTCCATTAGAGACAGTTCATAGAATTGAAAATTTAGGTAATAAACCTGTTAAAATTATTGAAGCTCAAGTTGGCTCAATTTTAAAAGAAACAGATATTATTCGATATGAGGATTTTTATGGACGTATTAATTAATATGATATTATTTTATAATAATAATTTAGAAAAAAAAATATGAATACTGTTCCTTTATCGTTAGATCAAATTTTTGAATTAGCTAAAAAAACATTATTAGCTAATGGCTGTGATGAGGAAAATGCTAGTGTTTTAGCAGACACAATCATGAGAGCTGAAAGAGATGGTTCTGTCTCACATGGTTTATTTAGACTACCAGCTTATGTAGCTGGTTTAAAAAGCAAAAAAATTAACGGTAAAGCAAGACCCGAATTACAGAATGTTGCCCCAAGTATTATTAAAGTATTAGGTAATAATGCCGTTGCACCAATGGTTTTAAGTTTAGGGCTACCAGCAGTTATTGATTTAGCTAAAAAAAATGGTGTAGCAGTTCTCACTATAAAAAATTCGCATCACATGGCTGCACTTTGGCCAGAAACAGAAGCTATTGCAGAAGCAGGACTTGTTGGAATAGCTTGTACATCTTACAAACCAGCCGTTGCTCCAGCAGGTGCTACAAAACCTTTGTATGGAACAAATCCAATTTCTTTTGCTTGGCCTAGACCTGGCAAAACTCCAGTTGTTTATGATATGGCAACTGCATCAATGGCTATGGGTGAAGTTCAAATTGCAAAAAGAGAAGGGCACAAAGTTCCCCTTGGAACTGGTTTAACTAAAGAAGGAAAAGAAACTACTGATCCAGGTGAAATTGTTGATGGTGGGGTTATACTTCCATTTGGAGGGTACAAAGGGTCAAGTATAGCCATGATGATTGAATTATTAGCTGGTGCGCTAATTGGTGAAAATTTTAGTTTTGAAACTGCGGCTAAAGACAATAACGATGGCAGTCCCCCAAGTGGTGGTGAATTTATTATAGCAATTTCACCAGAAAAAATTACTGGCAAAGGTTGGGATAAGCATGCTGATAAATTTTTTGATAAAATATCATCAATGCAAGGTGCTCGACTTCCTGGAGAAAGACGTCATAAAAATAGATTAGATAAAGGCTCAAGAAATATTAATGAAGAACTTGTTAATAAAATTAAATCTTTAACCTAATTCAATTTCAATAGGTGTGTGATCTGAGGGTTTTTCTTTTCCTCTGGGGTCTTTGTTAATATTAACATTCTTAACTATATTTAATAAAGAATTTGATACTAAGAAGTGATCAATTCTTAATCCATTATTTTTTTGCCAAGCACCTCTCATATAATCCCAATAAGTATAACCTTCTTTTTCACCATGAATATGACGGTAAGCATCATGGAAACCTAGATTTATTATTTCTCTTAATTTCTTTCTAATCTCAAGTCGGTACAAGGCATCATCCTCAAAGCCTTTAATGTTATAAGCATCTTCTGCTGAAGGGAGAATATTAAAATCACCAGCTAAAATAATATTTTCATTTTTCTTTGAAAGAACTTTTATTTGTTTAATTAAACTATCAAGCCATTCTTTTTTATAAATATATTTTTCAGTATCAACTGGATTTCCATTAGGTGTATAAATATTAATTATTTGAATATTTTTTTTCTTATGTTTTACTTCAGCTGATATAATTCTAGATTGTTTTAACCTATCTTTGATTAAATCTAATCTAATATTTTTTAATTTATGTTTAGAGATTATTGCCACACCATTATAACTTTTTTGACCAAAAACATGACTTTCATAATCAAGAGCTGAGAAATCATCATAAGGAAAGGTCTCATCCTGTGTTTTAATTTCCTGCATCATTACAATGTCAGGAGAAAATTTTTGTAAATATTCTTTAATATTTTCTATTCTTGCTCTAACAGAATTTACATTCCAGGATGTAATAATCATTATATCGAGAATGAAACACCACAACCACAAGAAGATTTGCTTTGTGGATTTGAGATTTTAAATTGATCACCAATTAGTTCAGAAATAAAGTCAACCTCAGAACCTTTCAGAAGATCAGCTGAAGTTTTATCAATAAGTATATTTTTTTGTTTTAAGTCATCAGAAGTTAATTCTTTGTCGAAAGTAAATTCATACTGAAATCCAGAACAACCACCACCTTTAATAGCGATTCTAAAAAATGACCCAGGATCTTTTTGTGACAACAAGCTATTAATTTGTTTAATGGCTTTATCTGTAAATTTAATTTCTTTAAACATATAAGAACACTGATATTAGTAATATAATATCAATTTATTGATTTTAAAGTATGAAAAATTACACAAATCTAGCACTATCTATAAGTAAAGGTCGTATATTCAAGGAGGCTAATTCACTTTATAGAACGCCATTTCAAAGAGATAGAGATAGAATAATTCATAGTGCTTCATTCAGAAGACTAAAGCATAAAACTCAAGTTTTTGTTAATACTGAAGGTGATCACTATAGAACTAGAATTACTCACTCTATCGAGGTAGCTCAAATTGCAAGATCTATAGCTAAACATTTGGGCTTGAATGATGATCTTGCTGAGACTTTAAGTTTGGCTCATGACTTGGGTCACACACCATTCGGTCATGCAGGAGAGGATGCCTTGAATGAGTGTATGTATAACTTTGGTGGTTTTGATCATAATTTTCAAACTTTAAGAATTATAATGTTTCTAGAACATAAATATCTTAAATTCAAAGGTCTCAATTTAACATTAGAAACTTTGGATGGCTTATTAAAGCATAATGGGCCAATTAAAGAACTTTCTTCAGTTAAAAGACTTATTGGACTAAAAAATTTTAAAAATAAAATAAATTTTAGTAATTCAGCATCACTTGAAGCTCAAATATCAGCTATCTCTGATGACATTGCTTATAATAATCATGACATACAAGATGGCATTAAAGCAAAAATGTTTAATTTGAACGACTTGATTGAAATTAATTTTTTTAAAGATATTTATAGATCCCATAAAAAAAATATAAAAAATAATAATAAAGATATTTTGATATATCAAATAATAAGAGACTCAATAGATTTAATGGTTAGAGACTTGATTAAGAATACTAAAAAAAATTTAAAATTTAATAAGATAAAATCTTTAAATGATGTTTATCTATTAGAAAACCCAATTGTTTGTTTTTCAAGTAAATTTTTAAAAATAGAAAAAGAAGTTAGGTTTTTTTTAAGAAGTAAAATGTATAATAACAAAAAAGTATTATTAAAGAACAACAAGGGAAAAAAAATTGTTACTAAACTTTTTACTAAAATTAAAAATAAACCGAAAAAATTTATAGCAAATGAACAATTAAAATTAGATGAGAACAGAGCAATTTCTGATTTCATTTCAGGTATGACGGATAGATATGCAATAAATCTACTCAAAGCTATTAAATGAATATTTTTGACCTTTATTTAGATAAAGTAAAAACATTAATCAAAAGATTAAATGAAGAGGGAGTTCTTGAGCTGCCAGAATCTTTAAATGGCATCAATGTAGATATACCCCCTGCTAATTTTGATTATGATATATCGACAAATGTTTCTATGATTCTTTCAAAAATTAACAAGAAGTCTTCAACAGATTTAGCAAATCAATTAATTGGTTTAATAAAAAAAGAGGATCCTGATATTGAATCAATTTCTGTTGCTAAGCCTGGATTTATTAATATAAAATTTAAAACCATCTACTGGAATAATTTTATTAAAGAAGTCCATAATAATTACAAAAATTATGGTGTTAATGTTAAGGAAAAAAAAAAAAAATATCTTATAGAATTTGTATCTGCAAACCCAACTGGTCCATTACATGTGGGTCATTGTAGAGGTGCAATATTAGGTGATGTTATATCTAATATTCTAATTTTTAACAAACATAATGTATCCAAAGAATATTACGTTAACGATTATGGCAATCAAATAATCAACTTCACTAAATCAGTTTATTTTAGAATAAGAGAAATTTTATATAAAGAAAAATTCCCTGTAGAGAATGCAGATTTGTATCCTGGGGATTACTTAATTGATATTGCTAAAAATATCACTAAAAATAATAAAGATTTAAATTTTAATACATTTGATGAAATTTCAAATAAACTATCTCTATTATCTGTTTCAGAGTCTTTAAAATTAATAAAGTCTAATCTTGAAAGCTTAGGAATTACTCATGATAAATTCATAAGTGAAACAAGCATAGTTCATGACAAAGAAGTAGAGAAAGTGATTATCAAATTAAAAGAAAAGAACTTAATCTATGTAGGTAAAATTAAAGCTCCAGCAGGTGAAAATGATGATGAATGGGTAGAAAGGGAGCAACTATTATTTAAATCCACAGAGTATGGAGATGACAAAGATAGAGCATTACAAAAATCTGATAAGTCTTGGACCTACTTTGCTAGTGATACCGCTTATCATAACAATAAATTAGATAGAAATTTTGATACGCTAATTAATATACTTGGAGCTGATCATGCTGGGTACATAAAAAGAATAACCTATGTTGTTGAAGCTTTATCAGGAACTAAAGATAAATTAATTTGTAAAGTTAGTCAGTTAGTTAAATTAATTAAAGATGGAAAACCTTTTAAAATGTCAAAAAGAAAAGGAGACTACATTACCGTTGAAGATCTAATTTCTGAAGTTGGTAAAGATGCTACGCGCTTTATCATGTTAAATAGAAGTAGCGATGTAGAACTTGACTTTGACTTTGCAAAAGTAAAAGAAAAATCAAAAGATAATCCACTTTATTATGTACAATATTCATATGCGAGAATATCATCGTTGTTTCAAATTGTAAATTTAGATATTAAAAAAGATTTAAAATTTGATGACTTTAACTTTGATTACACAAAAGATGAAATTAAGATTCTAAAAAAAATTGCAGAATGGCCAAAATGTATAGAGACTGCAAGTTCAAGACTAGAGCCACATAGAATACTAATTTATTTGTATGAATTAGCTTCAGAATTTCATTCCTATTGGAATATGGGCAAAGACAACCCCTCTAAAAGATTTATTAATGATAAAAAAGAAATTCCTATGGATAAATTGATATTTTTAAAAGTTATATCTAACGTTATTAAGTTAGGTATGAATATTGTCGGAGTAAATACGCCTGAAAAAATGTAATGATTAAAGAATTAAAATATTTTTTTTATATATTAATAATTTTTTTAACCATTTTTTTAATATTAAATTATTATTTCTCAGATACTAATAAAAAAAAATCTTATAGGTCCATTAAAGAAATTGAAGAAAAAATTATAAACTATTCTAAAAAATTAGTTTTATTAAATGATGATACATATGAAATCGTTGAATATGTTGAAAAAAGTATTGATAAAAATAAAAAAAATTATAAATTCTGGAAATTAATAACAAACAATGATGAATAGACGAAGTTTTATTACTGGAATTAAATCATTATCGCTTTCAGAAAAAGAAATAAATTTTCTTAAACTCTATAAACCTTGGGGCATTATACTTTTTTCAAGAAATATTAAATCATTAAAACAGGCAAAAAAACTTACAGACCACATAAAACTAGTTTTTAAAGACAAGCAATACCCAATCTTAATTGATCAAGAGGGAGGACGTGTTAATAGATTAAAAAAAATTTTTAAAGCTGATATTTTTACAGGTGAATTTTTTGGTAAACTTTATTTAAAAGATAAAAAAAAGTTTAACATCTATTATAAATTATTTATTAACCAAACATCACATTTACTTAAATCAATTGGTATTAATATAAATACACTACCCCTACTTGACCTGAAATTAAAGGGAGCCAGCAATATTATTGGAGATAGATCCTTTTCAGATAATGCAAAAATTGTTTCTAAAATAGGAGATATATGTATTGCTAATTTTCATCATAATAAAATTGGCACTGTTATTAAACATATCCCTGGCCATGGTTTAGCAAAAGTTGACAGTCACAAACAAACACCAGTGGTTAAAAAAAAATTAAATTATTTAATAAAAAATGATTTTTCAGCTTTTAAAAATAAAGCAAGCTTATTTGCAATGACTGCTCATATAATCTATCAAAATATAGATAAACTGAATACTGCTACACATTCCAAAAAAATCATAAAATTAATTAGAAATAATATAAAATTTAAAAACATAATAATGTCTGATGACATATCTATGAAAAGTTTAAAATTCTCGATTAAAGATAGTACAGAACGTACTTTTAATGCTGGTTGTGATTTAGTTCTTCATTGCAATGGTGACTATAAAGAAATGCTTATAGTTGCAAATAACTCACCATTAATAAGTAAGTTTATAATCAAAAAAACTTCGCAATTCTATAAAATTATAAGTTAATATCTGGGATGCTTAATATAGATTCTAACAATTTTAATGTTGATCTTAATAACTACCAAGGTCCTTTGGATATATTATTAGATTTGGCTAAAGCTCAAAAAGTAAATCTTGAAGATATATCAATCACAAAATTAGCTGATCAATTTCATGAATATATTACTAATGAAAAAAATCTTAATTTAGAGACAGCTTCTGAGTATTTGTTAATGGCTACTTGGTTAATATATTTAAAATCAAAGCTTTTATTACCAGGAAATCCAGAAGAAGAATTTAAATTATTAGAAGTTGCAGAAAAATTGAAATTACAATTAAAAAAATTAGAATTAATACGTTTACTTTCTGATCAAATGTTAAAAAGAAAAAGGTTAGGTAAAGAAATTCGTCTTAGAGGTATTAAAGGCAGTATTAGGTCAATTTACAGCACAGAATATACGCTGAGCCTTTATGAATTGTTAAAAATATATTCAGGAATTATTATGACAAAAGATTTTCAACGAATAAACATCCCAAAATTACCTGTATTTACTGCTGAAGATGGGATTAAGAGAATTAGAGAATTTTTTGGCAAACTAATAGATTGGAAGAATATTAATGATTTAATTCCACAAAACTTTATGAAGGGCTCTCAATACAGTAGAACAGGAAAGGCTGGAATTTTTGCTGGCTCTCTTGAGCTTGTTAAAGAAGGAAATCTTACAATTAAACAAGAAAATTTATTTGATGATATATATATAAAAGAAATCAAATGAAAAAAATAAAAAAAAATTCATCTAAAAATGCTGTAATTTTTGAAAAAAAAATTAATGATGGAGAAAGAGAAGTTGAGGCTATAGTTTTTGCTGCTTTAGAACCTCTTGATGTGGATACTATAGAATCTAAAATATCAAAAAAAATTAATGTTTTAAAAACTTTAGAGAAACTTCAAACTGAATACTCTACCAGAGGTATTAATTTAGTTTGTATTTCAAAAAAATGGTCATTTAGAACTTCTGAAACTTTATCAAATTTAATGTCACAAGAAAAAACAGTTGAAAAAAAGTTATCAAGGGCAGCAATTGAGACACTTGCTATAATAGTTTATCATCAACCTGTAACTAGAGCTGAAATTGAGGAAATAAGAGGTGTAGCTTTTGGAGTAAACACTCTTGACATACTAATGGAATTAAATTGGGTAAAGCCACAAGGTAGAAAAGATATTCCAGGTAAACCAATTCAGTACGGAACAACTGATGATTTTTTAAGTCATTTTTCCCTTCAAAAACTATCAGATCTACCAACTGTTGACGAGCTAGGTTCCGCTGGTTTAATTGATAGTGCAAATATTGATAATGCAATATTTGGGACTGGAAAATTTTATAAAGAAAAACAACAAGAAAAAAAAGAAAATATCTATGAAAATATAGATGAGATGCTCAGTGGAACACTAAGTCCTGAGGAAGAAAAATAAAAAGTTTCTTTAAAATTCAAATTAAAAGAGGTATAAGGAATCATGAGCATAGGTATTTGGCAAATAGCAATAGTTGTTATCTTAGTTGTACTTTTATTTGGTAGAGGTAAAATCTCTAGTTTAATGGGTGATGTAGCAAAAGGTATTAAAAGTTTTAAAAAAGGCATGGCTACAGAAATAACAGACGAGCCTGAACCAAAGAATGTTTCTGAAAATAATCAAGACACCAAAAACAAAGAATAAATTAAATGCCCACTATTGGTTGGTTTGAGATTTTGCTCGTAGTAGCTGTAGCTATTATTGTTATTGGTCCAAAAGATTTCCCCTTTATGTTGAAAAAAGTAGGCTCATGGATTGGAAAAATGAAACAATATATTAGTAATATTCAAAATGAAGTAGCTGACCTGGATATTGAATCTAATGTTATCGAAAAAGCAAAACCAAAAAATATAGATAAAGATAATGATAAAATCTGACAATGAAGGTGGTTTTGTCAGCCACTTAACAGAGCTTAGAAAAAGATTAATTCATTCTTTCTTTTTTTTGTTTATTTTCTTTATTTGTTGCTATTTCTTTTCAGAAAATCTTTATGGATTTTTGGTGGAACCTTATGCTCAGGCAGTTAAAAATAATGGGACTGATAGAAGATTAATTTTTACAGCTTTACAAGAAACTTTCTTAACCTATTTAAAAGTTTCTTTTTTTACAGCATTTTTTGTTACATGCCCTTACATCCTGATGCAAATTTGGAAATTTATAGCACCAGGTCTCTACAAACATGAGAAAATAGCAATTGTTCCTTATTTAATTCTCACTCCAATTTTATTTTTTCTTGGAGGTATGCTTGTCTATTATCTAATTATGCCACTAGCTATAAAATTTTTTTTATCATTTGAAAGTGCTGGTGGGTCAACAGGATTGCCCATTCAATTAGAAGCCAAAGTTAATGAATATTTGTCTTTAATTATGAAATTAATTTTTGCATTTGGTATAAGCTTTCAGTTACCTGTGGTTCTTAGTTTATTGGCAAGAGTAGGGATTGTTGATGCAAAATTTCTAAAAGAAAGAAGAAAGTATGTGGTAGTAATGATTTTTGCAGCAGCTGCCTTATTAACTCCTCCAGATCCAATAACTCAAATTGGTTTAGCTATACCATTATTGATTTTATATGAATTATCTATATTTTCAGTAAATATTATTGAAAAGAAAAATAACAAAGATGCATAACATAAAAGAAATTAGAAAAGATGCTAAGGCTTTTCAAGATGCTTTAAAAAAAAGATTTATAGAATTTGATTTAGAAAATATTTTAATACTCGATGAAAATAATAGGAAATATATTCAAGAAAGAGAAATTCTAGAGCAAGAAAAAAAAGAAATATCTAAATCTAAAGATAAATCACTATTTGAGAAATCTAAAAATATTTCTATTAATATAGATAAAATTACTCAACAACAGGCTAATGTAAAAAAAGAATTAGATATAATATTATCATCCATTCCTAATATACCCCATATTGATGTGCCTATTGGTAAAGATGAAAATTCTAACATTGAAGTTTTTAAATCAGGTAAAATACCAGAGTTTAAATTCAAACCGAAATCGCACTACGAATTAGGAGAAAACCTAAAAATGTTAGATTTTGATCTTGCAACAAAAACTACTGGTTCACGGTTTGTATTTGTAAAAGATAAGTTAGCATTATTAGAGAGGGCTATATCAAATTTTATGCTTGATACACACATTAACACAAATGGATATAATGAAATATCTCCACCTTTGATAGCGACTGAGTCTGCCATGTTTGGGACAGGTCAATTACCTAAATTTGATAATGATCAATTTGAAATTAAACTTGATGATACTAATGATAGAAAATTTCTAATTCCTACTGCAGAAGTAATTTTAACAAATATGGTTAAAGAACAAATTATCGATAAAAAAATCCTACCTATGAGAATGGTTGCTTCAACACCATGTTTTAGAAAAGAAGCAGGAAGTTATGGAAAAGATACAAAAGGAATGATTAGGCAGCATCAATTCTACAAAGTCGAAATGGTAAGCATTGTTGAGATAGATAATTGTTTACTAGAATTAGATAGAATGACTGATTGTGCTACTAAAATATTAGATCTATTAAATCTTCCTTATAGAAAAGTTATTTTATGTAGTGGTGACATGGGTTTTAGTGCGGAAAAAACCTTTGATATAGAAGTTTGGCTTCCGTCTGAAAGTAAATATAGAGAAATTTCAAGCTGCTCATCATGTGGGTCATTTCAAGCAAGAAGAATGAAGGCAAGATACAAAAATGATAAAAAAGAAACAGTCCTTGTTGGCACCTTAAATGGAAGTGGTTTGGCTATAGGAAGAACTCTTGTTGCCATACTAGAAAATTACCAACAAGAGGATGGCTCAATAATTGTTCCTGATGTTTTAAGGCCTTATATGAATAATATCCAGATAATTACTAAGATTTAAAGTTGTTTTAATAAAATAGATGGTGTAAGAATTCATAAAAAACAGGGAGAAAAATGCAAGGCACAGGAATCGGACAATTTATACCTTTAATTTTAATTTTCGTTATTTTTTATTTTTTCTTAATAAGACCCCAACAAAAGAAAGTTAAAGAGCATAAAGCCATGGTAGAAAACTTATCTAGAGGGGACAAGGTGGTTACTTCAGCTGGTATCATAGGTACTGTTGAAAGAATTATTGATAATGAAAAAGTAGAAGTTTTAATTTCTGAAAATGTCAAAGTAGAAATTATAAAATCCACAGGTATTCAGGGATTACTTAATACTCCAGAAGCTAAAAAGTAACTTTAAAAAAAGTGTTATACTTTTCAAAGCTAAGAATAACTTTAGTTTCGTTGGTAACACTTTTCTTTATTTTTATAGCTTTATCCAATATTCAAAATTCTGAAAATAGTTTTATATCAAAAAGAATAAATCTTGGTCTAGACTTGCAAGGTGGGTCTTATTTGTTATTAGAAATAGATAATGGACCAATTCAAATACAAAAATTACAAAATACAACAACTTCAATCAGAAATTTTTTAAAAAATAAAAATGTGGTTTTCACAGATTTAAGAATAGAAGATGAGGCAATTTTATTTAATACTAATAAAAAAGATAATGAAATAATTCAATCTTTCTTCTTAGACAAGGAAAGTGAAATTAATCCTTATTATGGTAAATATAAGTCACATCAGTTTGATCTAATAATTAATGATAATGAATTTAAGTTAACTCTTTCCAAGTATGGCCTTATTGTTATTAAAACCTCCTCTCAAGATCAAGCCATTGAGATTGTTAGAAGAAGAGTTGACGAAGTTGGTACTAACGAGCCAAACATTTTAAAAAGAGGTAACGATAGAATTTTAGTTGAGCTACCAGGTTTAGATGATCCTAAGAGGATAAAATCCTTACTTGGGAAAACTGCAAACCTAACTTTTAGATTTGTTACCCAAAAAAATAATGACACATTTGGAGTTGAAAGACTAGAATTTGAAGACGGTACTAATGATGCCTTAGTAGGTAAAAGAATAATTTTGAATGGTGAAAATTTATTAGATGCTCAAGTACAAATGAATAATCAAACAAATGAAACAGTTGTCTCATTCACTTTAGATAGAGTCGGAGCAAAAAGATTTGGTAAGGCTACTAGATCTGGAATCGGTAAACAATTAGCTATTGTACTTGATGGTAAAATTGTAAGTGCTCCAGTTATCAGGGATGCAATTGTAAGTGGATCAGGACAAATCAGTGGAAATTTTACCTTTCAATCTGCAACAGACTTGGCGTTATTATTAAGATCAGGCGCCTTGCCAGCCCCACTCAACATTATAGAAGAAAGAACAGTAGGACCTGATCTTGGGCAAGATTCAATTAATGCTGGAGTTTTTGCACTTTCAATTGGTTTTTTACTGGTAATTATTTTTATGTTTTTAAAATATAAAATATTTGGTCTTATAGCCAACCTAACACTTTTGGTTAATTTATTTCTTTTAGTTGGAATTCTTACTATTTTTGAAGCAACACTAACCCTGCCTGGTATTGCAGGAATTATTTTAACTGTAGGAATGGCAGTTGATGCAAATGTATTAATTTTTGAAAGAATTAAAGAAGAGATTAAGAATGAAAAGAATAACATAATTGCTTTTGATACTGGTTACATTAAATCTAAAACAGCAATTTTGGATGCTAATATAACTACATTAATTGCTGCAATAATTTTATTTTTTATGGGGTCAGGTCCTATCAAAGGTTTTTCAGTGACTTTAGTTGTTGGAATTTTTACAACTTTATTCTCAGTTTATTTTATAGCAAGAATGCTTACAGCTCTTTATGTTGTAAAAAACAAGGATAAAGAAAAACTAATATAAATGATTCATTTTAATAAATTTTATAAATTATTTAACCTAATATCTTTAAGCTTGGTTCTAATATCCATTGTATTGCTATTTATTAAAGGACTTAACTATGGTGTAGACTTTAAAGGTGGAACTCTAATTGAATTAAGATCTAATGATAAAAAAATTAACGTTACAACATTAAGATATTCATTTGGTAATATGAATTTAGGAGATTTTAATGTTAAGAGATTTGGTAATGATAATGATTTTTTAATTAAGGTTGAAAAGAATGATAACAGCTCAAATACTATTGAAATTATTAAAAAAGAATTAAGAGTATCGATGGGTGATACTTTTACATTTAGAAGAGTTGAAAATGTTGGTCCAAAAGTTAGCTCTGAATTATTAAAATCTGGAATCATTGCTATAGCGATGTCTTTAGCTGCCATGTTGTTTTACATATGGATTAGATTTGAATGGCAATTTAGTTTAGGGGCTATTTTAGCTTTATTTCACGATGTAATTATAACTTTAGGTCTTTTTTCTCTATTTAGTTTAGAAATAAACCTTTCAATTGTTGCTGCCGTATTAACTATAGTTGGATATTCTATGAATGATACTGTGGTAATATTTGATAGAGTTAGAGAAAATCTTAAAAAATTTTCTGATATTAAAATTTTTGAATTAACAAATATTTCAATCAATGAAACTCTATCAAGAACTATAATCACTTCTGTTACAACATTGTTAGCTTTAATTTCAATTTATTTATTTGGTGGTGAGGTATTAAAAGGTTTTTCTTTAGCCATGATCATGGGTGTTATTTTTGGAACTTATTCATCAATATATATAGCTAATCCCATACTTGTGAAACTTAGAGTTTCACAAAAAACAATCCTAAAAGAAGATAGTGAATAAATTAATATAGATTTTGTGCAGCTACCATTGAAAGTAACATTGGTAGGGATAAAAGAGTATTAGTTCTTGAAAATAACATTGCAGTTCTAGCTGACTTAGCTTTAACATCAGGTTCACACTCTATAATTCCTAAAGCCTTTTTTTGATTGGGCCAAATTATAAACCAAACATTAAAAGCCATATATAAACCGAGCCACATACCAATCCCAATAGCTGTACTTTTTCCACCACCACCTAAAGTCATAGCATCATGCAAATAACCGTTAAGATAGCCTAAAAGTAAGCCAGAAATGACTGTAAGTAAGGCAGCCCATCTAAAATAAAACAATGCAGCAGGGGCAATTACCTTACCAATTGCTGGTTTTTGTTCATCAGGAATTTTTGGCATATTAGGAATTTGGACAAAGTTAAAATACCAAAGTAAACCAATCCACATAATTGCAACAGTTACATGTATTAATCTTGTCAACCAACTCCAAAAAATTGTATCAAAATCAAATCCACCATTTCCATAAAATAATCCAACA
>Ga0307986_10002168_pt1 | contig 14106 bp, 14 predicted proteins | sample EllFjometageno82_FD_203170 | JGI IMG/M metagenome (GOLD analysis project Ga0307986, IMG submission 203170) | Marine microbial communities from Ellis Fjord, Antarctic Ocean - #82 | ecosystem: Environmental > Aquatic > Marine > Unclassified | place: Southern Ocean | collected 2014-10-09
CTGCAGAAATTAAAAGATCAACTCTACTTTTGTTTAAGTCTATTTTAATTCTATCTCCTGTTTTAACGATTGCTAAGTCACCACCTACAGCAGACTCGGGTGAAACATTAAGAATAGAAGGACTTTCAGAAGTACCACTTTGTCTTCCGTCACCCAAAGTAGGCAGGGCATTAATACCTTCTTTTAACAACCGATCAGGTGGCTGCATATTAACTACTTCCGCGGAACCAGGATACCCTACAGGCCCGCAACCACGAACCATTAAAATTGAATGTTCATCAATTTTTAATTTGTCACTATTTATTCGGTGATGGTAATCTTCAGGTCCCTCAAACATTACTGCTTTTCCCTCAAAAACGTTTAGATGATCTGGGTTTGATAAATATCTTTCTCTGAATTCTTCACTAATAACTGAGGTTTTCATAACCGCTGAATTAAAGAAATTACTTTTCATTATTATAAATCCAGCATTATCTACCACAGGATCATCAAAAGATTTTATAACATCCGTGTCTATATTAATTTTAATCTTTAAATTTTGTTCTAGTGTTTTTCCACTAACCGTTTTAACAGATTTGTGTAATTTTTTTTGTTTCAGTAATTCTTGCATAACAGCAGGAATACCACCACTTCTATAAAATCTTTCCATTAAGTGTTCTCCTGCAGGCTTACAGTTTACCAGTAAAGGAATGTCATGCCCTAGCTTTTGCCAGTCATTTAAATTAATTTTTACACCCATGTGTTTTGCTATAGCCGATAAATGAGGAGGGCAATTACTTGAAGCACCTATAGCACTTGCTACTACAATTGCATTTTCAAAAGCTTTTTTAGTCATAATTTTGGATGGAGTTAAATCTTCAAAAACCATCTCAACAATTCTTTTTCCAGTTTCAAAAGAAATTTGACTACGCTCTCTGTAAGGAGCGGGAATAACCGCACATCCTGTTAAAGACATTCCTAATGCTTCAGCAACAGAGTTCATAGAAGAAGCTGTACCCATTGTATTGCAATGCCCAATACTTGGAGCAGAAGAAGCAACCATGTCCATAAACTGATCGTAGTTAATTTCTCCTTTTCCTAAAAGTTTTCTGGCATCCCAAACAACCGTTCCTGATCCAACTAATTTTCCATCATGATAACCATCCAACATTGGTCCACCAGACAAAACAATTGCTGGAATATTTACAGTTGCCGCTGCCATTAAAGCTGCTGGAGTAGTTTTATCGCAACCTGTTGTTAAAACCACGCCATCAATTGGATAGCCATACAAAATTTCAACAAGAGAAAGGTAAGATAAATTTCTATCTAATGCTGCCGTTGGTCGTTTACCCGTTTCTTGAATAGGATGAGTTGGAAACTCCATAGGTATTCCTCCCGCTTTTCTAATACCATCTTTTATTCTCGCACTGAGTTGTTGAAAATGACGATTACAAGGAGTTAGATCACTACCTGATTGTGCTATACCAATGATTGGATTACCTGATTGCAATTCTTTTCTAGTTAAACCATAGTTTAAGTAACGTTCTAAATATAAAGCTGTTTGCTCTGGATCTTTAGGGTTGTCAAACCACTGACGACTTCTTAAATTTTTTTTTTTCATATGTATTATAGCGCCAATTAATTAAGCATCTCTAATAGTTTAAAATAATGATTAACTTTATAAATGGAATAATTGTATAATAAAAGCATGAATAATCTAATCATTCTAAACAAAAACGACAATGTGGCAGTTACTCCTTTTGTAATTAACCCTCAAACGAAAATAGAAAAACAAGGTATTGTTAGCATTGATCCAATTCCATTTGGACACAAAATTTGCTTAAAGGCTATTAATAAAGGCGATCCGGTAATCAAGTACGATCAAATTATTGGTTTCGCATCAAAGACTATAAAGCCGGGCGAACATGTTCATTCCCACAATTTGGAGTTCAAAGAATTTAGTAGAGAATTTTCAGTTACAGAAAAAAAAAATATTATTACTGAAAAAAGTAATTTATTTTTTGATGGTATTCTTCGAGATAATGGCGATGTGGCAACTAGAAATTATATCGGTATTATAAGTACTGTAAATTGTTCAGCGACAGTTAGTAAAATGATTGCTGAAAAAATAAAATATAGTTCCATTCTTAAAGACTACCCAAATATTGATGGCATTGTTCCGATTACCCATTCAACAGGCTGCGGCATGAATACAGAAAGTGAGGGAATGCAAATATTTCAAAGAACTATTGATGGATTTAAAAACCATCCTAATTTTTCTCACGTTTTTGTTATCGGCTTAGGTTGTGAGTGCGCTCAAGTAAGTTTATTTTTTGAATCAATGAAAAAACATAATCGTATTCATTTTTTAACTATTCAAGATGAGGGTGGAACTAAAAAAATAGTTGATAAAGTATTTGGTCAAATTCAAAACTTATTAAAAGAAGCTAACAATATTAAAAGAACTCCACAAGCAGCCCAACATTTAACTTTAGCATTACAATGTGGAGGGTCCGACGGTTATTCAGGAATCTCTGCCAATCCAGCTTTAGGAGTTGCTGCTGATCTTATTGTCAAAAATGGTGGCAGTTCAATTTTATCTGAAACACCAGAAATTTATGGTGCAGAACATTTATTAATTAATAGAGCGAGCAGCAAAGAAGTAGCAGATAAATTAATAAAAAAAATAGAATGGTGGAAGCACTACACAACAATTAATAATAGTTCGATGGATAATAATCCTGCTCCAGGTAATAAAAAAGGAGGACTAACGACAATACTTGAAAAATCATTAGGAGCTGTAGCAAAAGGAGGAAACTCAATTTTAAAAGATGTCTTAAGTTATGCCGAGCCTTTAACAAACAAAGGTTTTAATTTTATGGATTCACCAGGATACGACCCTGTGTCAGTAACAGGCCAAGTTGCTTCAGGAGCTAATGTTATTTGTTTTACTACAGGTCGAGGTTCTTGTTTCGGCTGCAAACCAGTTCCAAGTTTAAAACTTGCAACAAACACCACCATGTTTAATAAAATGAGCGAAGATATGGATATTAATTGTGGAGCAGTTATTGACGGAGAAGAAACAGTAGAACAGGTAGGCCAAAGAATATTTGAACTTGTTCTTAAAACAGCATCAGGTCACAAGTCTAAAAGTGAGCTAAACGGTTATGGAGATGAAGAGTTTAATCCATGGCAAGTTGGCGTTGTGATGTAAATGCCAGATATAAAAAATTCTAATTATCTTGTTATTTTATTAGCATCCTCCGCATACTTTATGTTTGTGATGATGGATTCTCTGGCTAAACATTTAACCCAAACTGTTAATGTCGACCAACTTATTTGGGGTAGATATTTTTTTCACTTTCTTTCAATGCTTATTTATTTTCTTATTTTTAAGCCAAAAATGGATTTAAAAAGAAATTTTAAACTTCAAATTGCGAGGTCTTCTTTGTTGGTTCTAGGAACTACACTTATGTTCATCTCTTTAAAATATTTTAGCCTTGTAGATATTTATGTCCTTTTTTTTGCCGCACCTTTAATCCTAGCTTTGTTGTCGGCTATTTTTTTAAAAGATAATTTAAGTGTTATGGGCTGGATTTTGATGATTTTGAGTTTTGTCTCGATTGCTTTTTCTATAGGACCAAGTATGAAAACTTTTACTCCACTATTAATTATTCCTTTTATGATCCCTGTGTTTTGGGCTTCTTATCAATTTTTAACTAAACTTATCTCTACTAACAGAGAACCATTTGTTGCTGTATTTTACAGCGGTATAGTAGGTAGCATAGTTTTTTCACTTTATACTTATATGCACTGGGTGTCGTTTAATTCTAATTTCGTCTGGTTACAATTATTTGTTCTTGGTGCTATTGGTTTTATTTCACATTTAATATTAGTTTATGCTATACAACTTTCTAATTTATCTTTTGTTGCAAATTTTCAATATTCACAATTAGTTTGGTCTTCAATTATTGGCTACTTAATTTTTGGTACATACATTGAGACAAGCCGGTTACTTGGAATAGCTGCAATTATTGTATTTGGAATTTTATTTATTAAGTTTGAACTTAGCAAAAAGCTTAATTAATCTTGCCAATCAGCTTTTGTCTTGCTTAAAAAAGCACTGATACCTCTTTTTGCATTTTCACTATCTAGCAAGCTGTAGAAAGTTTTTCTTTCATTTTCCAAATCCTGTTCTTGAGTTTGATTATGACTGATAAGTTTCTTAATTTCAATTAAGCTTGATTTTGGCTTTTCTGCAATTTTTTTTGCAACTTTTATTGCATTTAAAGAAAAATTGTTTGCCTCTAATAAAACGCTTACTAATCCAAGTTCATAAGCTCTTTGTCCTGTAATGATTTCACCAGACATACAAAGATAGTTTGCATTATGTTTTCCAAGAGCATGATTTAATCTTTGTGTTCCACCCACTCCAGGTATCAAACCAAGATTAATTTCTGGTTGAGCAAATTTAGATTCTTTCGATGCAATAATTATGTCACATAACAAAGCAAGCTCCATCCCGCCACCTAAGGCATATCCCTCAACAGCAGCCAATATAGGAATTTTAATTTCTATAATTTTGTCAAAGAAATTAAAAAGACCTTTTGATTTCGCTGATCTCGAATCAAGATTGCTGAGCTCTTTAATATCTGCACCAGGTGAAAATTTTTTTTTATTACCTGAAATTAAAACAGCTCTAATGGATGAATTTTCTTCGAGTTCTTTTAAACCTTCGTAAATTTCTTTTGAAGTTTCCACATTTAAGGCATTATTTTCTTTTTGACGAGTGATTGTAAGTAGACCTAAACAGTCTTCGATTTGAAGAGTTATATTTTTATATTTTTTCATCCAAGTCCAATCTTATCCCTGGTGAAAACATTATTAGGGGCACACCAACAGTGCCAATAGTGTTTACCAAACAAAATGCAGCATGTAGAAAACTCATTTTAGACGCTAACGTAACTCCTCTACAAAGAAATAGTAACCTTTAAATTAAAAAAACCCAAAATGGTTCTTCATTTTATTTACTTATTGCTCTACATGGTTCATTTTATGTTCTAGATGAGAGCAATGTTAAAAAAACCAGCTATAAATCATAAAGATTTCGATCTAAGTTTAAGTCATGAAAAAAAAATTCAAAGACCTAACATTGATCATTTAATAAAAAGAATAATGACAGAGAGAAGGCTGGAAAGAAAGACCAACATTGCAACTATGGTTTTAATTCTTTTTGCTGTGGCAATTATTGCTTTAATATTGACACAAGCCTAGAAAATAAGAAAAATCAAAAATTACCCCTAGTAATAAGAATTTTCCACAAACATCGTATTAAAAAAAATAAATTTACAAGCAAGCAGTTACTTTAGCTATATTAAGAGCAAGAAATTTAATTATTGACTTGCTTCTATATTAAGTTTTACTTACCCACTTTGAATATTTGAATTAGAGCAATAAAATTAATGACATCTTCGCTATCACCTAAAATAATCGAAGAGATGATTTTAAAAAATTATACAGAATACATTAGTTTATTTGGAGAATTTCAGTCTAATTTTTTGTCAAGTTTAAATAAAAAACATCAAAACCTAGATAGTGGACAGCTAGTTTTATATTTTGAAAGAAATTCCCATCAGTCTATTTTAAGAAAAAAAGACTATGATCTTAATTTTGATCTTAGTTTTGATAAGTTTTGGCAAAATCATAGCGAGTCAAAAATAGAACAAACTACTATTATGAATATTTCAAAAAATACACTCTTACCCAAAGAAACAGCAAGAAGAAAAATTTTAGATCTTGTCAAACAGAAAATTATAAATAAAAAATTTAAATATATAACATGGCTGCCCAATGAACAATATAAACAAAATTATAATGAATTTATTGGAAATGAAATTACTCAAATTTCAAAATTAGTTAAGTATATTAGTAGAAAAATAAATCTTAGCTTTTCTCAAATAGATGTAGAAAATGAATTTAAAAATAAATTTTCTTTTTATTGGTTTCATTATTTAGATACACAACTTAAATATATGAACTTATGGAAAAAATATTTTAAAGATATAGAAATTATTTTTATTCTTTTACAAATTTCAACTATCGTGGCTTCCAGAACAAAATTAGATAACATATCGAGTACTAATATTTTCAAAGATTATAAAATTATTAGTGACAAGTTAGGTGTGGACAGTATAAGCGTAAGTGCTACCTCCATATCTGATATTACAGGCTTACCTAGAGCCACATGTATTAGAAAACTTAATGCATTGAACGAATTAAAAATAGTTACTCAAAACAATATTACAAAAAGATATTCTTTGGGACCAGGGACAATCGCAATTAATTCAGCTACCCACAAAATAGCACTTGATGTTGTTAAAGTTTATAGTGAATTTTATTTTATTTGTATAAGAATGTTAACTGCTAAGTCTGCAAACTAATTATAGTAATAAGCCCAAGACAAAAGAGCGAAGCAGTAATAATTTTTGCATTAGTATAAAAATTCATTTTTTTTGTTTCATTCAACCTCTTGTTCAGATCAATCATGTCTACTCTATTAAGTTTATCTTTACTTTCACGATGTAAATATTTGAACTTCTCCTCATTGATGTCAAAAACAACTTGGTCCCTGAATTTCATAATATTTAAGATTGAAAAGGATATATATCAAAGAGTCAACATTGAATTTTTAGTATTAAAGTAATAATTTACAGGAAATAATTTACTGCTTCATGTATTGAGTGATACTTTTTCTCAATTTATCAAAGATTTCATCAATGTGTTTCTTCTCACAAATATAAGGAGGCGCGAGAACCAAGGCATCTGCGGTAGCTTTAAAATTAACTCCATTAGTATAACCGGCTTTGTAAATTTGAAAGCCCGCTTTTCCTGGCTTGTCTTTCATTCTAACATCAATACCACCCATCATACCGTAACCCCTGATACTCTCTACACAATCAAGGTCTTTTAAAGAGTGTAAAGCATCTTGAAAATAAGGAGACATTTCTTTTACTCTTTTAAAAATATCTTCCTTTTCAAATATATCTTGCACAGCAATAGCTGCTGCTACTGCCACTGGAATTCCCGAATAAGTATAACCATGAAATAATTCGATAGCTCCCTCTGGCGCTGCATTAACAATTGAATCATAAATACCATCTCGCACCGCAACAACACCCATAGGTACGACTCCATTAGTTGTTGCTTTCGCCATAGTCATTAAATCAGGAGTCACACCAAATTCTTGCGCAGCAAAAGCAGATCCAGTCCTGCCCCAGCCAGTAATTACTTCATCAAAAATTAAAAGAATATCATGCTTGTCACAAATTTTTCTTAGTTTGTCTAAATATCCTTTTGGTGGAATCAAAGTTCCTGTTGATCCTGCAATAGGCTCAACAATACATGCTGCTATTTCACCTTCAAACTTATTTGCAATTGTCTCCAAGTCATCTGCAATCTCCGCACCATTATCAGGCTGACCTTTGATGAATTTATGTTCAGGTAAAAAAGTATGGCGCATGTGTTGTACACCAGGCATTAAAATACTTGCGCACATTTCTTTATAATTACTAAAACCACCTACAGATAAACCACCAATGTTCATTCCGTGGTAACCTCGATCACGACCAACAAATCTAAATTTTTTTTTATTTCCCTTAGATGTATGATAAGCCATAGCAATTTTAATTGCCGAATCCACAGCAGTTGAACCACAAATAGTATAAAAAATTTTGTTTAAATCATCAGGTGTGTGTTTCGCAATTCGAGTTGCTAGTTCAAATGACCCACCATAACCTTGATTAAAAGGTAAGACGAAATCTAATTCTCTTAATTGTTTGCCGACCGCCTCAGCAATTTCTTCTCTCCCGTGACCCAATGGATTGCAAAACAAACCTGAGCTTGCGTCAATTAATGTATTTCCCTCATGTGTTTTTAAATAAACTCCTTTTGCCCCAGTTATCAATCGTGGATTTTTTTTAAAATCTCTATTAGCCGAAAAAGGCATCCAATGTTCGTTTAAAGAATTAGGTATATTTGTCCTGTGAGTACTCATTTTAATTTGTAAAGTAACTGATTGTTTAAATTATTCAATCATTAATATACAAAGAGCTTTGTCATTTAAATAGAACAAACTTTATATAAATTAATGAAAAATTTAAAAAATTGGGACAACAAAACCTGGTTGACTTCTGTTAAATACACCTCAAGCATAATTCACTTTTTAGAAAAAAAAATTAATTTTAATGATGAGGTTAAAATTTTAGATATCGGGTGCGGACGTGGAAAGATTATCTCCGTTCTTTCAAAGAAATATCAAATGAAAAACCTACCCCTAGGTGTCGATGTTGTTGATCATAATAATATTGATAAAAAAATAATGTTTATTAAAATTAATGCTTTAAAATATTTAAGTAAAACAAATAAAAATTTTGATCTTATTTTGTTCAAACAATCTATACATTTTTTTAAAATTTGGGAGATCAAAAAGATACTAAGACTATCAAAAAGTAAACTTAATCATAAAGGAAAAATTATAATTTTTACTCTTTATTCTAAAAAAAATTATTGGCCTGTTTTTAAAAATTTTAAAATAAAGCTTACAGAAAGTCTAAAAAAAGATGAAGTAATCTTAAATGTGATCAAATCTAATTTTAAAAAATATAAGATTAATTATTTTAATTTTAAAGTAAAAATCACAACAAAATCATATGCCCAAATGATAAAAAAAAGATTTACTTCATGTCTTTTAAATTTTTCATTTAGAGAGCTGAAGACAGGAATAGATGAAATAAAAGAAGGGCATGGAAAAAAACTATCATTTTCTGACAAGCTGACCTGTATTACTTATAAAAAAAATTGAAAAAATTAGTAGATATTTTTTTATTTATTATTTAACAAATATATGACTACAGTAAGATGCACCGGACCAGACTTTTTTGTATTTTTTATTTGTTAAAAATTTATAGATCTCATCTAATTTAATAGCACTTTCTTTCTCTAAACTATTCAAGTGCCTGTATCCTAAAATTTCAACACACAATACTTCTGGATCATAAGTATTAAAATCAAGATTCTCTAAAACCTTCATTTCCGCTCCCTCAACATCTATATTTAAAAAATTTATCTTCTGATTCTTATGCTTAGTTTTCTCTAGCAAGCTATTGAATGTTTGGCATTTAATTTTTTTTGTTTTAAAATTATTATTAAAATTTTCTTTAGCCCATTCAATATCAGTTGTATTGAGCTGACTAAAATCTTTTTGATAATAAAAATTAATATCGCCGTTGTAATCTGATATTGCTGCCTGAACATTAATGTCATCAGGCCTCAAGTAATTAAAAAGCTCTAATGTAAAATGATTAATATCTACGTTTATTCCACGCCAACCACTTTGATAAAGTAGACATGTATTACTTCTTTGGACAGGGTGATGAGAACCAATATCAACATAAAAACCGTTATTAGTATATTTAACATATTTTTGAATAGCAATATCCTCACCGTCCATGGAATATGAGTTTGTTTTCACAAAATATTTATTTTTAAGATAAATGTTTTGCAAAATGTGAATTTTATTTTTTAATTTTTTTAACATTAAAATTAATCTTTCCAAAAAAAAACTCCGCTACCAGCTCCTAAAAGAACAGCTGAAAAAATCCAAGCATTTTCATTACTCGAAAAAAGAATAAGCGTTCCAAATATAGCAATTAATATACCTATTATTTTTTTACTCATGTGTTTAATTTTGTGTATTAAATTATAACATGCTATTATCCAAAATACTCTAATCAACATTAAAATGAATAAAAATCTTTGGATCATTACCGCAAGTCAGGTATTTAGTTTTACACCAGCTCCCGTAAACGTTTTTTTAAGTGGAATTATTGGCAGCACATTAAGTCCAATAAAATCTCTGCAAACTGTTCCAACTTCTTTAATGATAGTTGGTGTTGCCATCTTTTCTTTTTTTGCAGCGAAAATTATGAGTAGAATAGGAAGAAAAGCTGGATTTCTATATGCTGCTATTTTTAGCACTCTTTCAGTTTTATTAGCAGCTTATGCGGTGTGGGATAAAAACTTCTATTTGTTTTGTCTTACTTGTTTTTTTATTGGTAATGGAATGGCTTTTACGCATCAATATCGTTTTGCAGCAGCGGAAAGTGTAGAAAAGTCTTTTATACCAAAAGCACTCTCAATTATAATGTTAGCTTCAATTTTTTCTGCGCTCCTGGGACCTAATATTGCAAATTTTAATAAAGATTTGATAAGTGGACACTTATTTGTTGGATCTTATTTATCTTTAGCTGTTTTAACATTTATACCTGTTTTATTTTTAAGTTTTTACAGTCCAAAAGCAGAACCAGCGAGAGTCAATGAACACAAGGGAAGAAGTTATTTTGAGATCATTTCACAACCCAGGTTCTTGCAAGCCGTTACAGCTGCTGCTTTTGCATATGCAGTTATGTCATTTCTAATGACCGCAACACCTATTAATATGCATGTCACAGAAAACATTAGTTTAAATAAAACTGGTATTGTCATTCAACTGCATATCGTCAGTATGTTCTTACCATCTTTGATTACAGGAAATTTATTAAGAAAACATGGACACAGTAAAATAATATATGCGGGTGTATCTTTTTATATCTTAACAATTTTACTAAGTTTTTTAGAACCATCTTTCTTTAACTATCTATTCTCTTTAATTTTTTTAGGAATAGGGTGGAATTTTTTATACCTATCAGGTACTGGCCTGCTTGTTTTATCTTATAAAGAAGAAGAAAAATTCAAAGCTCAAGGATTTAACGACATCCTGGTTTTTTCAACACAAGCTTTAGCTAGCTTATCGGCAGGGTATATGCTGAGCATGACAAGTTGGAGGACAATGAATTTAATTGCTGTTCCATTCTTAATTTTAATTGTTCTTTCATCAATTAGAGCTGACGTGTCTAAAAACAATAAATTAATAAATTAGAATTTTCTAACTAGAAGATTTCAATATTTTTAAAATTTTATTGTGTAGTTTTTTATTAGAAGTTGCCAATATATTTCCACCTTGTATAGCAGATCTATTATTCCAAGTGGTAACAATTCCTCCGGCTTTTTCAACTATAGGAATAAGGGGAACAATATCAAAAGGCTTAAGACCAGTCTCAATCACCGCTTCTACTTTCCCTTCTGCTAGTAAACAAAAATTTAAAGCATCAAATGTCGCTGCACCAAAATACGCAACTGAAGAAATAACTTTTTTAATTTTTTTATTATATTTTTTTAAGAAAATCCATTCATGCAAATGACCTATAACTTTACATTTCTTTAAACTACTTTCTTTGGAAGTTTTTAAAATAGTTTTTTTTTTTTTAAATAAATAAGATTTTTTTTGATCGTTTATATAAAACTTATTTAAAGCTGGAAAATTTGCCAAACCTAAAACGGGCTGATCTTTGAAAGTTAGCCCGATTAAATTTGACCATGTTGGCGCCCCAACCATAAAAGCTCTTGTCCCATCAATAGGATCGATGAACCATTTGTAGCTGTTATCAGAATATTTTTCTAAGAATTCCTCACCCAAAATAGCATCTTTAGAAAATTGTTTGACAATAATAATTCTTATAAATTTTTCAAACGCTTTATCTAAATTTGTAACAGGATCAAAAATTTTTTTATTTTTAGATTTATTACTAATCTTAAGAGAAGATTTATAATTTTTATTATAAAAATTATTAAGTTTATTAGGTAAATTTTTTAATAATTTTAAATGTTTACTATGATTCATAAATTTAACTACAGAAATAAAAAAAATATACTGGAAGGTTTACTGGAAAAGTATTCAGTAAACAATATATTCAACTTAGAGGCTAGGTTTTTTTGTATCGATATAAGCAATAATATCTATGCATAAATTTAGAAAGTCAGTAATCAATTCTTCGGAGGGTCTAAGATTTTTTACTTTACCATCATTTCCAATTTTTCCATCAGGAACTAAAAGCTCATAATAACCTTTTGCAATTCCATCATCAATAATTTTAGCAATAGTTTTGTAGGAGTATTCCGGAATAATTTTTGCTATTTTTTCTTTATAAATTTCAGCGCCAGATTCATTGGCGTGGAATATTTCAAGGAAAATTTTAATTCTTTTTACATTTGCAAAACACCAATTTAATGGCTTTTTTGACTTACGCATTTCAAAAGTTTGATGAATTAAAGACGATACATTAGCACCAATTGTTTTCCAACCATCCGCACCAACATTAAAAGGCAATTTATTAAACTCTAACTTAGAAAATATTCTTTTAGTTCTTTCTTCCTGCTTATTCATTGTTCTTATTATATTGTAATTTAAGCTAAAATAAATATGAAAATTGTCGATATAGGTTCAAAATGGTGATCTAAAAAGCTTGTATTTACTTAAATTTTTTAAAAGAAAATAAATATAAACTTGCAGCTACTGAAGGCCCAATACTAAATGCATAAAAAAGAGTGCCAATTCCAACTATACCACCTAAAGACCACCCAATTAAAACTACAATTATTTCAATACAAGCTCTAACCAAAGCAATCGGTGAGTTAGTTTTTCTTTGCAGCCCTGTCATCAAGCCATCCCTTGGTCCCGCTCCCAAATTAGCTATTAAATACATAGATGTACCAAAGCCAATTATTAATATTCCTGCAATAACCATGATGATTTGAAAAAAAAATTTGTCAGGTTTATCAATATAGTAAATCGTTACATCAATCATAATGGCAATAATTATAAAATTAATAATTGTTCCCATACCTATTTTTTGATCTAAAAAATACCAAAGCAGTAAAACAAAAAAACTTACCAGAAAAGCAATAGTTCCAACAGAAAGATCAAGACTTACTGCTATACCTTGATGCAGAACATTCCAAGGCGAAGCACCAATGCCAGAGACAATTAATAAGCCCTCGCCAAACCCAAACAAAACAATACCCAAACAAAGATAGAGTAAGGTTTCAAGTTTCGGCTTAAAGTTAGCTGGAGATTTCGAACTCCAGGGTAATTTAGGTATATTCTTAATTTTTAAAAACATTGGTGTATTTATCAATTGTGCAAAGTATACACAATCACTATATTGATCTATACATTGAGCATGAGCCAAAAAAATTTCTTCGATTTTAATTTCGAAAGCTTAAAACTTTTTTTAAATCAAGACTTAGCCATTGAAGAAAAAAAAATATCCATGCGTAGTCAACAAATTTGGCAATTTGTTTACCAAAAAGGCTCTTTTGAAATTAATAATCTAACTACATTTCCTTTAGAGCTTAGAAATAAACTTAATGATTTAATTAGTTTACAAAGGCCAAAAATTGAAAAAACACAAACTTCAAGTGACGGAACAATAAAATGGCTCATTAAACTTTTTGATGGGAATGAAGTAGAGTGTGTTTACATTCCAGAAAAAACCAGAGCAACGCTATGTATATCTTCTCAAGTAGGCTGTACTTTAAATTGCAGATTTTGCCATACGGGCACTCAACGATTAGTTAAAAATTTAAGCTTTGCTGAAATTATTAATCAAGTCATGATTGCAAAAGAACAGATTAATGATTGGGGTGAGCAAAAAAAAATAACTAATATTGTTTTAATGGGAATGGGAGAACCTTTTTATAATTATGATAATGTCAAAACTGCAGTCGAGATATTAAAAGACAAAGCAGGATTGAACTATGGGCCAAAAAAAATAACTGTATCAACAGCAGGAATTGCTAACAAAATTCCTGAAGCTGCTAAAGAGATAGGTACATATCTAGCCTTATCACTTCATGCTCCAACTGACGATATAAGAGAGATGATTATGCCTATTAATAAAAAATTTAAAATTAAAGACCTTATTGAACAGTGCAAATATTACAGCTCTGTTGTTAAAGAAAAAATAACTTTAGAATATGTTATGCTCAGAGGAATTAATGACAGCATGGAATGTGCAAAACAACTTGTAAAACTCATGGCTCAATTTCCTTGTAAGGTTAATCTTATAGAATTTAACCCTTGGCCAGGTGTTCAATATCTACCAACAGAAAGAGAAGAAATGGAAAAATTTGGCAAAGTCATTCAGGATGCTGGATATATTGCCACTATTAGAAGATCGCGTGGTCAAGATA
>Ga0307986_10002169_pt1 | contig 14102 bp, 15 predicted proteins | sample EllFjometageno82_FD_203170 | JGI IMG/M metagenome (GOLD analysis project Ga0307986, IMG submission 203170) | Marine microbial communities from Ellis Fjord, Antarctic Ocean - #82 | ecosystem: Environmental > Aquatic > Marine > Unclassified | place: Southern Ocean | collected 2014-10-09
GTATTAAGTATAGGGCCTCTCCAGCCATGTCTTCTATCGTATGACTCTATGCCTGATCTTAAAGCGCTCAAAGCGTGCAGTTGGTAATCTACATCCAACGATGACTTTATGGATAGACCTTCGGCATACAATTTATCGAAACCATAATTATCTTTGATAACTCTTCTAATTTCTTCAGTGTAGTAGTTGGCTTCTTTTAATAATTTAATTTTTCTTTTTTTTAAATTAATCTCTTCTTTTTTGTATTTTTCAAAATCAATATTATTTATGAAATTATTCTCATATAAATTTTGTAAAACTAAATTTCTACGTAATTTTGCTTCGGTGTAATGTCTGAATGGATTATATTTACTTGGTGCTTTTGGCAAAGCAGCAAGTAAGGCTGCCTCGGAATAGTTTAATTCTTTAACTGATTTATCAAAATATTCGAGACTAGCTGCTGCTATTCCATATGTACCTCCTCCAAGATAAATTTGGTTTAAATAAAGCTCTAAAATTTTTTCTTTTGTGTAAGCCTTCTCAATTCTAAAAGCTAAAATAGCTTCTTTTACTTTTCTTTTTAAAGAAATTTCATTTGTTAACAAAAAATTTTTAGCAACTTGCTGCGTAATTGTAGAGGCTCCTTCTAATCTTTTGTTGTTAACTATGTTTTTGAAATTATTTAATACAGCTCTGATTATTCCTTTTGGATCAATACCCGGGTGTTTAAAAAAATTCTTATCTTCTGCTGATAAAAAGGCATTTACTACCTTACCTGGTATTGAATCATAAGGTATGAATAGTCTTTTTTCGATTGCATATTCGGCAATTAAGGTTCCGTTATCTGCATAAACTCTGCTAGAGACTGGAGGCTCGTAACTTTCTAATTTTTTATAATCAGGAAGACCAGAGGAAAAATACCATAAAGCTGAAAAAACCAAGAAAAACAAAGATATGACAACTACAATAAATACTTTAATTAAAAAATTAAAATGATTAAACATGAACATAATCAACTAAAAACTTAAATTTTGGCTATCTTATGGCATGTAATTGCTCTCTTAATTAATGATAATAGTTTAAAAATTTTGTATAGTATTATTATGAGAAACTTGAAAAAAAATTTATTAAATTTAATCACTGAAGGAATCCTTTTAAAATGGAAAAAAATTTATATGTCGATGCCTCGCATCCAGACGAAACTAGAATTGTTCTTAAATCAGATAATGGAATTGAAGAATACGAATACGAAGACAAGAACAAACTAAACTTTAAAAACAATATTTATCTCGGTACAGTAAGTCGAGTAGAGCCTTCCCTGCAAGCTGCGTTTATTAATTTTGGGAGGGTAAAACATGGATTTTTAGCCTTTAATGACATTCAGTCTGATTACTACCAAATTCCTACAGAAGATAAGGAAAAGCTACAACAGGTAGAAGAAAAAATAAGAGAAGATTTAAAAAATGAAAATGTAGAAAGTTTAAATGATGAATTTAAATCAAAAGATAATATAAATGAAAAATTAGAGAAAAAAAATGAAGAAGGTCAAGCAACAGAGGAAGGTGCCGTTCAGCCTGAAGATAAAAAACAAGACGAAAATGTAAGAGAAAAATTAAAAAACTCCTATGGCGTTAAAAGATATAAAATTCAAGAAGTAATAAAACCAGGGCAGATTATTTTAATTCAAGTAATTAAAGACGAAAGGGGAAATAAAGGAGCTGCTCTTACCACTTTCATATCACTTGCGGGTAAGTATATGGTTCTAATGCCTAACACGGCAAAAGGTGGGGGCATATCAAGAAAAATTTTCGTCTCAGCTGACAGAACAAAAATAAGAAATATTTTAAATGAAATAGAAATTCCTAAAAGTATGGGTGTAATTGTAAGAACTGCAGGTGCAAATAAAACAAAAAACGAAATAGAAAAAGATTTTCAAAATACACTTAAAACTTGGGATCAAATCAAAACTAAAGCATTAGACTCTGATGCTCCTTCATTAATTTATGAAGAAGGAGATATAATTAAAAGAGCTTTAAGGGATATATATGATAACGAGACTACTAACATTTATGTTGATGGTAATGAGGGATACCAAAAAGCAAAAACTTTCATAAACGAATTGATACCTAAAAGTTCTAAATTTCTAAAAAAACACAAAGGTAAAATTCCACTGTTTCATTCAGCGGGTATTGAAAGTGAGCTTAATAACATTTTTGATCCGACGGTAAAATTAAAGTCTGGAGGTTATTTAGTGATAAACCCTACGGAAGCTTTGGTGGCAATAGATATAAATTCAGGTCAATCTATTAAGGCATCTAATATTGAAAAAACTGCACTAAATACAAATTTAGAGGCTGCAGAAGAAATAGCAAAACAGTTAAAGGTCAGAGATTTATCTGGTTTAATTGTTATAGATTTTATCGACATGATGAATTTTTTTAATAGAAAATTAGTAGAAAAAAAAATGAGAGAATCTATTAGAAAAGATAGAGCAAGAATTCAAGTTGGTAAAATAAGTACTTTTGGTTTGTTGGAAATGACAAGACAAAGACTGCGAGAAGGTTCGATAAAATGGGAAACAAATTTATCATTAGAGTCTTTTGCTTTAAAAATAGTAAAAAAAGCTGAAATGTTGTCATTTACTGATAAGGTAAAAAGTGTAAACATCCAAGCTCCTGAAAAAGTAAAGCTTTATGTTGATGACGTTCTAAAGAAAGAAATAAAATATTTTAAAGATAAATTCAAGATAGAAATTAAGCTTATTACAAGCCCACAATTTATAATACCTGAATACAGTATAAGTTTATTAGATAATAATAAAAAAATTTTAAATAAAGTAGAAAATATAAATGTTGTCCAAAAAATTGAAGGTAAAATAGAAAATAAAAAGAAAAAGGTAAAAAAAGAAGAAAAAAAAATTACTAAACCTGTTTTGGAAAAGAAAAAAAAATTAGATACTAAAAAAAGTAAAAAAACAGTCCCAAGAACTTTATGGGTAAGAAGAAAAAAAAAAGCAGCCTAAATTAAGCCTTTAGAAGAACTGCTTGCTTCAGCATAAAATAATTTTTGCATTCTACCTGCTAAAAAAGCTTGCCTACCAGAAAGAACTGCATTTTTAAAGGACTCTGCCATTAAAATTGAATTTTTTGCATTTGCAATGGCACTGTTAACAAGAACTGCATCACAGCCCATCTCCATAGCTATTGTTGCGTCAGAAGATGTTCCAATTCCAGCATCAACTATCGTTGGTACTTTTGAGTTTTTAATTATTAGAGATAAGTTAATCTTATTTTGGATTCCAAGTCCGGATCCTATTGGTGAGGCTAATGGCATTATTGCAGATGCCCCTAGATATTCTAGCTCTTTAGCTAACAACGGGTCATCCGAACAATAAACTAATACTTTAAATCCCTCTCTAACTAAAACTTTGGTTGCCTTTAAAGTTTCAATCATATCAGGGTATAAGGTTTTTTTATCTCCTAAAACTTCCAATTTAACCATTTTCCACCCACCCATTTCTCTTGCAAGTCTTAAGGTTCTTAGTGCCTCATCAGAATTAAAACATCCAGCTGTATTAGGAAGGTATTTAATTTTTTTAGGGTTAAGAAAATCTGTAAGCAATGGTTTTTTTTTATCTAAAATATTAACTCTTCTTACCGCTACAGTGACCATATCTGCTCCAGATGCTTTTATAGCTTGGGCAGTTTCTTTAAAACTTTTATACTTTCCTGTGCCAACTATTAATCTTGACTTAAAAATTTGATTATCAATTTTGAAGATGTCTTTTTTCATAAATATTACCCGCCCCCGATAAAATGAACTATTTCTATTTTGTCTTTATTTTTTAAGTAAACTGTTTTAAATTTATTACGATTTATAATTTTTCCATTTAATTCAATGGCAATTTTTTTATTGTCTATTTTATATTTTTTTAACAACATAAGTAGTGTGTGTTTGTTTTTAAGCTCCAGTTTACTTCCATTTAATTGTATTTTTGCCATAATTAAGATATTTAATATACTTACTTTCAAAAAAATGAAGCATAAAATTATTATTATTAACGGTCCAAATCTTAATCTTTTAGGTGAAAGAGAGAAAGAAAAATATGGAAATATAACTCTTAAACAAATTGAAAAAGAATGTAGAGATTTCAGTAGAAAACGGAACATTCAAATTACTTTCAAACAATCAAATATTGAAGGTAAAATTATTAATTACATTCAGGAATCGAGAAAAAAATTCGATGGATTGATTATTAATGCAGCGGGATACACGCATACGTCAGTAGCTATAAGAGACGCATTAATGATATTAAAAATACCAATTATTGAGTTACATATAACAAATATTTACAATAGAGAAAAATTCAGGCATAAATCGTTATTAAGTAAAGCTGCAAGAAGTGTAATTTGTGGATTCGGTACTAAAGGATATGTTCTAGCTTTAGAAGGATTGAAAGAAATTATTAAAGATGAAAATAGATAAGAAATTAATTAAAGAACTGGTGGATAATTTAGATGAATTTAAGTTATCTGAATTAGAATATCAAAATGGAGATATTAAAATTAAAGTTTCTAAATGGGCAGACCTTTCAAATACAAATAAAGCATCCGAAGCTATAGCGTTTAATAAGAAATCTGAATTAAACACTGATGAAGAAGGAATTGAGATTAAATCTCCAATTATTGGAACGGTATATCTGGCACCAGAGCCAGGTGCTAAACAGTTTGTCCAAATTGGAGATAAAATAAAAAAAGGCCAAACTATTCTTATAGTTGAAGCTATGAAAACTATGAATCACATCCCTGCAACAAGTGAGGGAACAGTAAAAAAAATATTAGTAAAAGATGGCCAACCTGTTGAGTTTGGTCAGAATTTAATTCTTTTAAAATAAATTTAATGTTCAAAAAAGTTTTAATAGCTAACAGAGGAGAAATTGCTGTTAGAATAATAAGAGCTTGTAAGGAATGGGGTATTAAAACAGTAGCTGTTCATTCAGATGTTGATTCTGAGTCAATGCACGTTAGACTTGCTGATGAAAGTGTGTGTATAGGTTCTCATCAACCACAAAATAGCTATTTAAACATTTCATCTTTAATGTCGGCAGTTGATTTGACTGGTGCTGAAGCAATTCACCCAGGTTATGGCTTCTTGTCAGAAAATTCAAAATTTGCAGAAGTTGTTACTAAACATGGAATTAAATTCATAGGACCAAGTTCTAAACTTATTAGTGAAATGGGCGATAAGATTCAAGCAAAGAAAATAGCAAAAAAATATGGGCTACCTATTATTGAAGGTTCTGAAGGAGGAGTAAAATCTTTTGAAGAAGCTAAATCTCTTTGTAAAGAAATAGGCTATCCAGTGCTTATTAAAGCAGCGGCTGGTGGTGGTGGAAAGGGCATGAAGATAGTTGATGAGGAAAGTAAACTTGAAAATCTTTTTTTGACAGCTAAAACAGAAGCTAAAAAATATTTTGGTAATGATGAGCTATACATTGAAAAATATTTTAAACACCCTAGACATATAGAAGTTCAAATAATGTCTGGTAAGAACAGAACAATTCATTTAGGGGAAAGAGATTGTTCGGTTCAACGAAGGCATCAGAAATTAATAGAAGAAACTCCTAGCCCGGTTTTAACAGAAGAGCAGAGAAAAGATTTACTTGATAAAACAGTAAAAATGGTTGAGCAAATAGGATATGAAGGTGCTGGTACTGTCGAATTTATCTACGAAGATGGAAAATTTTATTTTTTAGAGATGAATACAAGAGTACAAGTTGAACACCCTGTTACTGAGGTTCAAACAGGCATAGATATAGTCAAAGAACAGCTTTGGATAGCCTTTTCAGGAGAAACAGCTTTAAAACAAAATGACATAAATCCTAGGGGTCATTCTATTGAATGCAGGATTAACGCAGAGAATCCAGCTTTAGACTTTCAGCCTAGTCCAGGAACAATAAGTGTATGCCATCAACCCTCTGGATTCAGAACCAGAGTCGACGGTTCAATTTTTCAAGGTTGCAAGGTGACACCTTACTACGACAGTTTAATAGCCAAAGTAATATGCAAAGGTAGAAACAGAACTGAGGCAATTCAAAGAACATTAAGGTCGTTAGATGAATTTGTTCTAGAAGGTATTACCACTACAATAGACTTACATAAGAAAATTCTTAAACATGAAAAATTTATTAATTCTGATTTTGACACTAACTGGCTTGCAAAAGAAAAATTCTATTAGACGTTGTCACAGCTAACTAACCAAAAATCATATACCGGGTGATCTAGAGGTCTTAATGTTGTGCTAGAAGAAAAAGTCCAGCCATTGAATACAAAAACTTGATTATTTTTATTTTCTGAAAGGTCTTTTACCTGAATATAAGCTGCATGACCTGGTTCTGTTAAAGATTGAACGCTTCCACATTGCAGAGCTTTTATTTCTAATAAACCAAATTTTTTTGTTTCTCCTAGTAAAATGTTAAGATTTGATGTTTTTGCAGTTATTTTATCTAAAGCTACAATATTAACTCTTGTTTCTTCAGTTTTAGTCTGACTAATTTTTTTTTCTTTTAAATTAATATTTTCATTTTTTAAAATATTTTTATTTTCTCCATCTTCTTTCTCAAAACTAGGTTTTAAGTTTTTAAGATCAACCAACGGTACAGTCGTTATCTTATCTTCTGCAAATATAGTAATAGAAAAATTTAGTAAAAATATAAAAGATAAAAAACTAATTTTTCCAGGTGTCATATTTTTTTTTATTCTTATTTGATTTTGATATAAAATTTGGCTTATAGGAGTTAATTGTTCCTGTTTGATTTGCTAGATGATCTTTTTGCCAGAGATATTTTTTTTTTTCACTTTTAGGTATTTCATTGATTGTATGATGCATCCATAGAAACCATTCTGAGGTAATTTTTGATGCTTCTATATTATTCTGGTAAACTACCCACCTTTCATTATTTTTACTCTTATAATATTTATTTCCATAAGAATCTGTACCAACAAATTTTCCAAAAAATAAAGTTTTTAAAAATGTTCCAAAAGTTTGTTTATGCCACCAGGTAAAAATTTGTTTTGGGTTTATCATGTTTTAAATTTACACACTCTAGAAGTGTATATTAATTTCTAGTACACTTACTATATTTGATATATATCTTCAATTATATTGATTCCAAAAATTTATTATGAAAAAATTTATAGTTGAAACATATTACACTTGCACCTTTAAGACTGTTCACGCTCTAGATGAGCTAAATGATGCTGAATTGTCTAAGATAGACAGTAGAAAAGATGGTGAGGTTGAGGTTATTGACGTTAAGCTTAACAATAGAAAGACCAAAAAAATAGGCGATAAAAGTAAATCAGATAACAAAAAAGCTGTCGCATCTGACAATATTTCAAGTTCTTTACCTGACAAGGAGGTGAAAGCAAAAAATACCCCCATTAACAATCCTGTTTTAAATAACAAACTTAAAGGCCAGGTGGAAAAAAGATTTAGAATGCCGGATAGGAGAAAAGGCTACATCCAGAAAGCACAAATTGGTGACCATAAGGTATACTTACACACGGGTGAATATAATGATGGAAAAATTGGTGAGATTTTTATTGATACCAATAAAGAAGGGGAGCTAGTTAAGGCTATGATGAATAATTTTGCTATAGCTATATCCTTAGGTTTGCAATATGGCGTACCTTTAGATGAGTATGTTGATGCATTTATTGATACTAAATTTGAACCATCGGGTGGCGTAAATGGCAATGACAGAATTTTAAGCGCAACATCTATACTTGATTATGTTTTTCGAGAGCTTGCTATATCATATTTAGGAAGAGAAGAGCTGGCACATACCCCATCAATTGCCAGCACTACAGATATTAGCGAAAATGATACAGATGATAAATTTTTAAAAATTGTAAAAAACATAACCTCTAAGGGCTTTGTTAGAAGTAACTATGAGGAAAAACTTGTAGATTTAAGTGATATTAGAATTAATCTAAAAACTAAGAATTAATTTTTTTATCTATTTTTAAACTAAGCTCCTTCAATTGTTTTTCATCAACGTCTGAAGGTGCTCCCATTAACAAGTCCTGTGCGTTTTGATTTAATGGAAAAAGAGTTACTTCTCTAATATTCTTTTCGTTTGCTAGTAACATTACTATTCGATCTATACCTGGGGCTATGCCTCCATGTGGAGGTGCCCCATAGCTGAGCGCATTAATCATACCACTAAATTTTTCATCAACTTGTTTTTTTTCATAACCAGCGATAGAAAATAATTTATACATAAGTTCTACTGAATGATTTCTTATTGCCCCAGAAGAAAGTTCTATGCCATTACATACAATATCGTATTGATATGCTTTAATTTCTAGTGGCTTGTCAAAATTTATTTTCTTTATATCACCTTGCGGCATTGAAAAAGGATTATGGCTAAATTGTATACTTTTTGTTTGGGCATCTACTTCAAACATAGGGTAGTCAACTATCCAGCAGAATGCAAAATTTTTATCATCTATAAGATCTAAATCATTACCAATTTTATCTCGTGCTAATGCAGAAATTTTTTCAACATCATGCAATTTTCCACATGCAAAAAAAATGCTGTCCCCTATTTCTGCAGACGTAACCTTCATTATTTCGTTTAATGCTTCTTCTTTAAAAAATTTACCTACAGGGCCTTTTGCTGATAACTCTTTATCTTTTTCTATGGTAAAGTAAGCAAGACCTGACGCTCCCTGTTCTTTAGCCCATTTATCTATATTGTCAAAAAAACTTCTTGGTTTATCTTTCGTGTTTTTGGTTACAATACATCTTACTTTAGAGCCAGACTTAACTAGTTTTTTAAAAATTTCAAAAGAGACATCTTCTCTTGTAAAAATATTTGTTAAGTCATGTATTAGCAGGGGATTTCTCAAATCTGGTTTATCTGAACCATATTTTAACATAGCTTCTTCATAGGGAATTCTAGGAAATTTTTCATTCATTAATTTTTTAGTTGAAAAATTTTTAAATAAACTAATCATTAGTTTTTCTACAACCTCAAATATATTTTCCTGTTCCACAAAAGACATTTCTATATCAAGTTGGTAAAATTCACCTGGACTTCTATCTGCTCTTGCGTCTTCATCTCTAAAACATGGTGCAATTTGAAAATACTTGTCAAAACCAGATACCATAATTAATTGTTTAAATTGTTGGGGTGCTTGGGGTAGTGCATAAAATTTTCCAGGATTTAATCTGCTTGGAACCAAAAAATCTCTTGCTCCTTCTGGGCTAGAAGAAGTTAAAATTGGTGTTTGAAAATCTAAAAATCCTAATTTTGACATTTCACTTCTTATGAATGAAATTACTTTAGACCTTAAGATTATATTTTCATGCATTTGACTTCTTCTTAGATCAAGAAATCTATATTTTAGTCTGATATCTTCTGGGTATTCCTGTTCGCCAAAAACAGGCATAGGCAATTCTTTAGCTTCTGATATAGTTTCGATACTTTCAACATTAATTTCAATTTTTCCTGTTTTTAATTCTTTATTTTCAGTTCCTTTTTCTCTTTCTACTACTTTACCAGTTACACTTATTACTGATTCAGGTTTAAGATTTTCTAATAATTTAAAATACTTACTATTGTTTTCTATTACACATTGTGTGATCCCAAAGTGATCTCGCAAGTCTATGAAAAGTAAATTACCGTGATCTCTTTTACGGTGTAGCCATCCAGATAAAAGAACTTTTTTTCCAGTGTCAGTTTCTGACAATTCTGAGCAATTATGTGACCTATATTTATTCATTATTTTTTTAATGCTTTTTTTATTAGATTAATATTTATTGATTTTCCAGTAGATAAAGACAGAGAGTCTACTTTTTCAATTAAATCAAATATATCATCATAAGATCTATGAATATTTTTTAAAATATACTCTAATAATTTAGACTCTATCTTAACCTGTTTGTCTGAAAAGTTCTTAGTTAGTATTACTCTAATTAAATCGTCAGTCGGAAGGTTTATCCTTATATCAATAAAACTATCAAATCTTGATTTCAAATCTTCTAGTTTAATAGCTGAAGTTTTCATAGGATCTATGGAATTAACAATCACATATTGGTTTGACTGATGGCTTTGATTTAATATTGAGTAAAATAATTTTTCTTCAATATTATTTTTGTAATCATCAATAATTAGACATTCTTTTATTTTAATAGCGGGTAAAGAATTATTTTTTATCTCTGAAGCTTTTATAAAAAAAGAATTAATTTTTTTTTTAAAAATATTTGCTAAATGAGTTTTACCACATCCGGATGGTCCAAAAATATTTATATATCTGCCAGACCATTTTGGCCAACTTTCAATTAATTTGTAAGCACTAAAGTTATTTGTTGACACGTAGAAATCTTCTTCGAAATAATTTGTTTTGAAGGGAAATTTAAAAATTAACTGATTCATTGTTTAATTTTTAATTTCCAAATATTATCGATTATTTGTATGTTTATTTTTTGCTCAATAAGCTTATCTTTTATTTTATTTAGCTTCCCCCTGTATTTAAGTCTTACTTTTGTGTACATGTTTGTCATTTCTAAAACCGAGTAACTTTCAACAACATCTAAAGTATCCAAAATTGACTTCAGTTTTAAATAATCATCACTTTGTTTCTTTTCTAAAAAAAAATCTAGAAACGATGGTGTGTTTACATCAATTAAATTTTGTTTTTTCCAAATTTGAATAATCTCTTTTTTTAAAATAACTATTGTTTCTTCGTATGATTTATCTTTATCTGCTTTAGGTAAACTTAAATTAATGTATTTATCAATTCTTTTGTTTTTAATTGAGGTTTTTATAAATGCTTTAAAATTATTTTTAGTAGAATAAATTATTAACAAAGCGCTGTTTTCATTTTTATTAAAAGAATTTATTTTGTTAATGTCAATTAAATCTAAATTACCTTTAATGTTATTTATATATTCTAAATCTTCAATATTTTCTAAAGCAAGATTATAACTTATTAGGTCATCATTTCTAATCTTGGACCCCTCTTTCATTTTATTCCAATTTTTGTAAAAAAAATTCTCTTCATATAAGAAGATATCTTTTTCAACAATTAATATAGGAAGCAGTGTTAAAGATATATTGGTGATATCAGCATAGGATATAGTTCTCTCTGCGAAAAAATTATTTATCTTTTTAGGGTCAAAATTAATATTAAAGGTTGAAATAGTTTTATTGTCATCTCCAATCTTAGTTTCAATAAGCTGATAGTTAAGCACTAGGTTATTGACAGTCTTAGCTGTGATTTTAGACAAACTTTTAGCATCTTCTTTAAGTAAAGTTTTGTTGATAAAAATAATAAATGCTTTTTTAAAAGCTAACTCAGTTATTTTTTTTTTTTCTGTATTATTGTTATTTTTACCGTTTATCTCAACGTTGTTAACATTGTAGATTATGTTATTTGAAAAAACGTTTTCAGTTATGGATATAAATAGTATTATAAAAAATATACAAAAAAATTTATTCATTTTAGGTAGGTATCATTTTATTCATGCAAAAAACAAAAAATACTTACAAAAAAAGTGGTGTAAATATAAATCTTGCTGATCGTTTTGTTGAGCATATTGCAAAAATTTCAAAAAAAAATGCTAAAAAAAAGAACAAATACTTAAACAAAGATAATATTGGAGCATTTGGATCCACTTTTGATATCAGTAAAATAAAAATTAAAGACCCTTTAATAGTTTCAAGTACTGACGGTGTTGGTACAAAACTAGATTTAGCAAATCGGTTTGCTAAATTTGACACTATAGGAATAGATCTTGTTGCAATGTGTGTAAATGATTTAATAGTACAAGGAGCAAGGCCCTTATTTTTTTTGGATTATATTGCTGTTGGAAAATTAAAATTAAACAAAATGAAAAAAATTTTAAATGGTATTGTTAAGGGATGTAACTTATCTCTTTGCAGTCTGATTGGTGGTGAGACAGCAGAAATGCCAGGTATATATGATAATGATAAATTTGATTTAGCAGGATTTTCTGTTGGAATTGTTTCTAAGAAAAAAATGCTTCATAAGAAAAAAGTTTCTGCTGGAAATGTTGTTCTAGCAGTTCCATCTAGTGGAATTCATTCAAACGGTTATTCTCTGATAAGATCTATTTTAAAAAATAAAAAAATTTCAAACAAATTAAAAAATGATCTACTAACACCAACTAAAATTTATACTAAGGAGGTTTTAGATCTAACAAAAAATAATTTAATTAATTGTGCTGCTCATATCACTGGGGGTGGTTTGATTGATAATATTACTAGATCTATACCTGATAAACTTTCCTTAAATATTGATTTATCTAAAATTAAAACTAAAAGTATTTTTAAATGGATAAAATCCAATAATATAAGTGACCGTGAAATGCTTAAAACTTTTAACTGCGGTGTAGGTTTTTGTTTAATAGCAAAAAAAAAAAATATACAAAAAATAAAAAAATATTTTTCTAAAGAGTATATGCCTTATGAGATTGGTTTTGTGTCAAAAAATAAAAAAAAATTAAATGTATTTAACAAAATCAAATGGTAAGAAAAAATACTTGTGTTTTTATTTCTGGTAAAGGAACTAATCTGCATGCATTAATAAAAAATTCAAGAGAATATAATTTTCCAGTAAATATTAGTTGCGTTGTTAGTGATAATGCAAAAGCCAAGGGTTTAACTTTTGCTAAATTATATAATATACCCCATTATGTTTATAATTTAGACAGTCAACTAAATTTGAGTTTAATGTTACAAAAATTAAAAAAAATTAATATAAGTTTGATATGTCTTGCGGGTTACATGAAGATTCTAAATAAAAATTTTATTAATAAATTTAATGGTAAAATAATTAATATTCATCCTTCGTTACTTCCTAAGTATAAAGGCCTGCATACTTTTAGAAGAGTTTTGAAATTTAAAGAAAAGATCACTGGATGTACAGTTCACCATGTTGATCAAAATCTAGATTCTGGGAAAAAAATTTTACAAAAAAGGGTTTTCATTAGCGATTATGATAATGAAGAATCGCTAAAAGTTAAAGTTCAAAAAATTGAACATAAAGCTTATTCCGAGGCTGTTATTAGGCTTTTTAAATAAGTTAATTTTTAAAGAAAAAATCGATTTCAATTTTTGCATTATCGACAGAGTCAGAGCCATGAACAGAATTTTTATCTATGGATATACCATACAATTTTCTTATCGTGTTAGGTTCGGCATCCTTAGGGTTTGTTGCTCCCATTAATTTTCTGTTTAAAGCTACAGCATTCTCACCTTCTAGGACTATTACAAGTATAGGTCCTGACGCAAGGTAGGCGCATAAATCGCTGTAGAATGGTTTTGATTGGTGTACTTTATAAAATTCTGAGGCTTCTTCCTTAGAAATGTGTATTTTTTTATTATTTATTATCTTTAAGTTATTTTTTTCAAAAATACTTTTTATATCTTCTATAAGATTCCGTTCTACGGCATCTGGTTTAATAATTGATAATGTTTGTTCTATATTACTCATAATTTTCTTCTACCATTTTGTTTAATAACCTTACTCCAAATCCAGTTGCACCACCTGAATTTAAAGCACCACCATATTTTGAAAAAGCCATACCAGCAATATCTAAATGAGCCCATGGAGTTTTGTTTAATATAAATCTTTGTAAAAATTGAGCTGCCGTTGTTGATCCTGCTCCGCCAACATAATTTATATTTTGCATATCAGCATTTTTAGAATTCATAAGTTTATCATAATTTTTATGAAGGGGCATTCTCCATAGTTTCTCCTCAACTTTTTCACCTGCATTTAAAATTTGTTTAGATAAGTTGTCATCGTTTGAAAAAAGTCCAGCATATTCTGATCCCAATGATACTATGATCGCACCGGTTAAGGTCGCTAAATCAACTATGAATTTTGGTTTAAATTTTTTTTCAGTGAAAGTTAATGCATCGGCTAAAACTAATCGACCTTCTGCATCTGTATTTAATACTTCTATAGTTTTGCCGCTATATGATTTAACAATATCCCCAGGTCTTTGAGCGTCTCCACTTACCATATTTTCTACAAGCCCTACAACGCCAACAGCATTAATTTTTGCTTTTCTTAGAGCTAAGTTCT
>Ga0307986_10002170_pt1 | contig 14099 bp, 19 predicted proteins | sample EllFjometageno82_FD_203170 | JGI IMG/M metagenome (GOLD analysis project Ga0307986, IMG submission 203170) | Marine microbial communities from Ellis Fjord, Antarctic Ocean - #82 | ecosystem: Environmental > Aquatic > Marine > Unclassified | place: Southern Ocean | collected 2014-10-09
TGCTCTGCACCTATCAATTAAATCATCTGTTATGGATTGATCTTTGTGAATATAAAGTTGAAACAATTTAGGCCCATTTGAAATGGTTGAAATCTCTTCAATTGTATTATTAGCCATTGTAGACATGCTATAAAAAGTACCAAATTTTTCAGCAGCTCTTGCTGAAGCTTTGTCTCCTTCATAGTGATAAAGTCTTTGCATTGCCGTTGGTGAAAGAAAAATTGGCATATCAATTTTTTTTCCAAAAACAGTTGTTGATAGATCTGGCCTACCAACACTAGCAAGTATCTTTGGAATTAAATCACAGTCGTCAAAAGAATCTGTGTTTCTTTTTAAAGTTTTTTCGTCATCTGCTCCACCATCAATATAATGAAATATTGGAGAGGGTAATTTCTTTTTTGCTAATTTTCTAAAATCATTAAAATTGTAACAATCACTTAACTTCATTCTTATTAAAAATTTTTTGAGAATGAAATTTGTTGATTATCTATTCCTGGATTTTTACCATCTTTACCCCAATCATTATTTGAAATATGACCATATGAATAACCAATCTTAGAATTTTTGAAAATATCAAAATTAAATTTTATTTCACTTTTAAATTCTAAAGGACTACCTAAATCTTTACCGTCTCCTGCCTCATAATATCCAGGTGCAAAACTTGGAACAATTTTTACAGGACCAAGCTCGTATTCTGCCTGTACACCTGTATATAAATATACTGAGCTTTTCCCTGAAATAAAACCACCAGAGACTGGCGAAAATTTTCCTAGAAAAGTATCTCTAAATAAGTTTTCACTTTTATGTTCTAATCCAAATAAACTAGTTTTGTCATCTCCCTCATCATCTATTACATCAAAAGTACCTACATAAAAATTGTATTCATTTTCGAGTCCAGAAATTTTTTGGTCTTCTGTTTGAGCAGCTGTAAAAAAAACTGTTAAGTAAAGTAACAAACTAAGTTTTTTCAAATACATAAATGATTCTATTTTTTAAATATTAAATTTTTACCTATTATTGCACCACCTACTAGAAATAACAATAACGGTAATAACCACAAAATATATGTGTTTTTGCTTAATTTGGGGTCATAAACTACCCATTCACCATATTTTTCTATTAAGAATTTATATACTTGGTCTTCAGTCAACCCATCCTTAATCTTTTTATTGACTATTAATTTTATGCTAGATGCAAAATCAGACTCAGAATCATAAACTGATTGTCCTTGGCAAATCAAACAACGAATATTTTTTAAAATTTTATTTTTTAATTTATTATTTTTTTCATCAGATTTCAGTTGGGAGAAGCTCATTGACAAAAATATAATTAAAAAGATTTTTAAAATTTTCATTTTATAATTAATTTAATTTCTTCTAATATTCTTCTATTGATCGGACCTACAAACTTTTTTATAATTTTTTTATTTTTATTAATAACAAAAGTTTCTGGGACGCCATATGCACCAAATTCAACACTTAATGTTCCGTCATTATCAATTAAGATTTGGTTATAGGGGTTTCCAAGTTCATTGATAAATTTTTTTGCATTATTTAAGTTATCTTTATAATTCAATCCAATTAATTTAATCAATTTATTTTGATTTAATTCCATTAGTAAAGAGTGTTCTTTTCTACAGGGAACACACCAAGATGCCCAAATATTTACAATGTAGTAATTCTCTTCTGCAAAAATATTTTCAGAATCGATATAAGTGTTTGAACTAAAGTCCTTAGCTTTGAAGACAGGTAAATTTCTTTCAATGTTGGTTTTTGGAATATAAATTTTTGGTTTATCCAACCCTATATAAAAAATAATAAAACAAAAAATTAAGAATATAAAAAAAATAATTAGGCTTAGTTTATTTTTCATATTTCTTTTTGGATAAACTCATTAATCCACCAAAGCTTAGTATTAAGATTGAAATCCATATCCACAACATAAATGGTTTTACTTGATATCTGATGTTAAAATATTTTTTACCTTTAACAATATTCATAACTAAAAATTTATCTTCCAACAAAGTTGTTTTTATATCTGCTTCACTAGTAATAATTACAGGTTGATTATAAACTCTTATCTCAGGTTTTAATTCAATAACCTTACCTTTTTTATTCGTAATTTTAAAATAACCAACAATAGAACTAAAATTACTTTTATTGTCTTGTTCTATTTTTTTAAAAAAAATTTCTGCACCATTGTAATTGAATCTTTCTCCTACTTTTATATTAGTCGTAATCTCTGACGATAAAATGCTATTAAATAGAATGCTCAATATGAATAAACTGAAACCAAAATGTGCAACTGCTTGGGACATATTGGTAAATTTTTTAAAAAATAATTCTTTTGATGTTGTAAAAAATAGCAAAAAAGCAGCTGAAATTAAAATTGTATAAAAAAGTAAATCTGTAGTTATATTTTTTAAAATAAAGAACATTAATATAACTGAAATTATAAGAAATATTATTAAAGAACTTTTATTTTCAATTTTTGATTTTATCCATTTAAGTTTTGGTCCAAAAACCATAAATAATAAAAATGGAGCTAAAAAAGGTGCAATTAGTTTTTGGTAAAAAGGAGGTCCTACAGAAATTTTTTCAGCAGAAATTACATCTAAAAATATTGGATAGACTGTCCCAATTAAAACAACAGATAAAAAATACATCATAAACCAATTATTAACTAAGATTGAACTTTCTTTACTTAACCAAAAAAAAGTATCTGAATTTTTATTATTTTCTTTGTGAAATAAAAAAAATATTCCTAATGATAAAAAAATCAGAATAAATAAGAATATTAAAATAAAAATGCCTCTTGTTGGATCATTTGCAAAAGTATGTACTGAATTTAATATTCCAGATCTTACCAAAAATGTTCCGCACATGCTAAGTGTGAAAGTTGTAATAGATAATATAACTACCCAGGATGTCAGGGCTCCCCTTCTCTCCAATACTAAAATACAGTGTAATAATGCTGTTAATGTTAACCAGGGCATTAAGGAAACATTTTCAACTGGGTCCCAAAACCAAAAACCTCCCCATCCTAGTTCATAATAAGCCCAGATTGAACCAAGCATTATGCCAATGGTTAAAAATATCCAAGAAATTAAAACCCATTTTTTTATATGTTGTCCCCACTCTCTAGAAATATAATTTTGAGCAACTGCCGCAAGAGATGCTGAAAATATTATTGAAGATCCAACATACCCTAAGTATAAAATTGGAGGATGTATTGCTAATGCTGGATCTTGTAAAATAGGATTAAGACCAAGACCTTCTGCTGGTATTGGAAACAAATAATTGAATGGATTTGAAGTCATTAGAACAAATAAAAAAAATCCAATAATTATTAATTGTTGAAATAATAAAGTTAAAATTCTATATTTTTTTGGTTGTTCTCTAGACTTAATTAAAAATAAAAAAATAAATAAAGTTAATACTAGCAACCATAACAATAAACTTCCTTCATGGTTCCCCCATGTGCCTGAAATCTTATAAAACAAAGGCTTGGTTGTATGAGAATTATTAAAAACAGTCTCATTACTGAAGTCTGAGTTTATAAAAGACAAAATTAAACTTATAAAGCTAATAATCACAAATGCTAATTGCAAAAAAGATAGAGTGATTATATTTGTGCTTACTTTTTTATCAGCATTGTTAAAATCTTTAATTGAAACAATACAAAGATAAACTGAGAACAACAAACCTAGAATTAATGAATAATAACCTATTTGATTAGCTAACAATTTATTTAACTCCTAATGCTTCTTTAACTTCTGGTGGCATATAATTTTCATCATGTTTTGCCAAAATTTTAGTAGCTAAAAAATAGTTTCTATCTTTCAAAAAACCCTCTGCAACCACCCCCTTTCCTTCTGTAAACAAATTCGGTACAGCTCCTGAAAATGTAACATTAATTTCATTTTTAAAATCAGTGATTACAAAAGTAATCTCATCAGAATTGATAGAAATAGACTCATTCTTAACCATTCCACCCACTCTTATTTTTTTCTTACTCAATTCTATTAAGGATTTAATTTCAGATGGTGACTGAAAGTACACAACATTATTTTTTAATGATTGTAAGATTAAAAAAACAGATAAAATTACTGAAAATATAATTAGTGCTAAGAACAAAAACCTTAATTTAACTTTTTTACCATACATGGTGTTACAAGTTAAATCTTAAAGGTATTTGATAATATTTCTCTATTAATGTTTTGTAATTTTGCAACATTTGCTTTCTCTACATTTAAAGAGCCAAATTTAGTTACAAATTTTTTTTGTTCTTTAGAAAGTTGTAATTTAGTTACAAAATATAAAGTTACAAAACTAATCAATGTAAATGAAAAAGCAGACCAAACATAAACTCCGTATCCATTCATTAAAATTATTTTATCTATCATAATCTATCTAATCCTTTATTTTTAATTTTTATCAGTTCTGTATTATATTTCATTAAAAAAATAAGCAGTGAAAAAAGGGCAAATGCCGCAGTCATAATTCCTAGTGGGATCAACATTGACACGTGGATTGAGTTATCTGATAAGATACTAATTGAAGGTGGTTGATGAAGAGTGTTCCACCAATCTACAGAATATTTGATTATAGGAATATTTATAGCTCCTAAAATTGCAATCATGGAGGTGATTTTAATAACTTGTTCTTTATCTTGATAAATTCTCCATGCCAACAAATACATTCCATAGAATAATGCTAAAATTAACATAGATGTAATTCTAGCATCCCAAGCCCACCAAGTTCCCCAGGTTGGTTTGCCCCAAATTGATCCTGTAACTAAAGCTACAATATTAAAAATAAATCCAGCGGGTGCTAAACTTTTAGAAATTAATGCAAAATTTTTATTTTTAAAAACAAAACTTACAACTGACAATAAAGCTAAGCTTGAAAATGTTCCAAGAGATATCCATGCTGCGGGCACATGAACATACATAATTCTAACTGCATCACTTTGTTTATAATCTTCTGGAGATAGAATGAGTGCTTCTACTAAACCAATTGTTAAAACAACAATAAATAAAAATAAAATATATTTTGGTGCTCTAGATGTAATTACAAAAATTTTATTCGGTTCAAAATGTTTAAACATTATTAAATTATATATCTTAAAAAAAGATTATTTAATTTTTATAATGGAAGGTTATTCTGATCAAGGATATAGAGGGAGAATAATGTTTACAGAGTAATTTTTATTATCCTTAACCAGAATATAACTAAAGATAACTTCAATCTGTGTCAAAGTTTTGAAGGAATTGTGTTAGAAAAAAGTATTAATTAGAGGGTTTAAAGTAGCTAGACCCTTTTCTTCCTGAAAAGATCTCCTCTATCAAAGGGTGTTTAATAGGATCTTCTGAATCATCCATTAACAAATTTTGCTCAGAAACATAAGCTTCATAAGTAATCTCGTCATTTTCAGCAAGCAAATGATAAAAAGGTTGGTCTTTTCTCGGGCGTACATTTTTTGGAATAGATTGGTACCATTCCTCAGAATTGTTAAATTCGAAATCCACATCATAAATTACGCCTCTAAATTCAAAGTGTTTATGCTTTACAATGTCACCTATTGAGAATTTAGCTTTTTGAATTGCCATCATTATTAATATGGGGGTTTAAAAAAAAAAATCAATAAAAAAAATATGAATACTTTGAGTATATGTTAATATGTCTCAAGTGAACAAATCATTTCTTAAATTTACAACAGACTTTGGTCCTTTGGCAGTATTTTTTTATTATTACTACAGTGGTGATAAAAATTTATCAGTAGCAATTCCACCACTTATAGTTGCAACATTAATTGCATTAGTGGCTGTTTGGTTTTTTGAAAAAAAGATACCAATGATGCCTTTAATAAGTGGAATCTTGATTACATTCTTTGGTGGTCTTACAATATATTTTAATGATCCAATTTTTATCTATATAAAACCAACAATCATAAATATTTTATTTGGTCTTACTTTACTATTTGGAAAATATTTTACAAATGAGCCTATTCTTAAAAAAATTATGGGTAAATCAATTTTGCTAACTACCATTGGTTGGAAACTATTAAATGAAAGATGGATGTATTTTTTCTTTGCCCTTGCTATCTTAAATGAATGTATCTGGAGATCACAAACTGAAGAATTTTGGGTTAACTTTAAGGTGTGGGGAATGTTACCTATAACGCTTGCCTTTACTATCTCTCAAATATCATTGATTAATAAACATAAAATTGATGAATAAAAATTTAAGATTAGTCATAAACAATCCTCACAAACAAATAGCTGAAAGGCAGTTTTTTGAAAAAAATGAGCTCAAGATTATTTTAGATTTATATGCAAAAATGGTTTCTGAGGGGTCATGGAAAGATTATGGTTTAAATATTTCTAGCAGGCAAGTTAGTTTTAATATATTTAAAAATGCTGCTGAAAATGCCTTATACAAAATTTGTAAAAATTTTAAACCAAGCAATAAAAATCTTAAATATTTAATTACAGATTCTAATGGTAAAGTTTTAAAAAATTCTTTTGATCTAAAAAATTTGCTTAAAAATACTAGCTGGAAAAATCTTAAGAAGTAAAAAAACTATCGCCTTTGACCAAATAATCTTAATAACATTATAAATAAATTTATAAAATCTAAATAAAGAGTTAAAGCACCCATTACAGCTTTTTTACCCATTAATTCACCTGTATCACTAGCTGCATACATGTTTTTAATTTTTTGAGTATCATAAGCGGTAAGGCCTACAAATATTAAGACTCCTAGAATTGAGATAACAAAATCCATCATTGTAGATTTCATAAACATATTAACAACTGATGCTACAATGATTCCAATTAAACCCATCATTAAGAAAGATCCTAATTTTGTAAGATCTCTTTTGGTTGTGTAGCCATATAAACTCATTGCTCCAAAGGTAATTGAGGTAATAAAAAATACTCTGGTAATGCTTGCACCAGTATATGTTAAAAATATTGAAGATAATGAAATTCCCATTAACGATGCAAAAACCCAAAAAGTTGTTTGAGCTGTAGAGGCTGCCATTTTATTAATTTTAGCACTCATGTAAAAGACAACTCCAAGCGGAGCTAGCATCACAATCCATTTAAAACCTGAAAGAAAAATTGTGTTACCTAGGCTTGTTAAGGCAACAATAGATCCATTAGAGTCTGTTACTACAGACAATTTAAAAAATATTAGAGATACAAGTCCAGTTAAAAGTATTCCTGAAGCCATGTAATTATAAACTTTAAGCATATAGGCTCTTAAACCATCATCCATTACTACTGTTGATTGTTGAGCTTCTTTTACTTTATTTAGTAAATTTTGTTTATTGAATATCATTACGTATATATAATAGCCTTTTACTATTATTTCAAGATGTCTTAATAAGATTAAAATTAGTTATGAATTATAAAAAATTAGGAAATACTGATCTAGAAGTAAGTACTATTTCTCTTGGAACAATGACATGGGGTGAACAAAATACTCAAAATGAAGGTTTTGAGCAGATGGACTACGCGTTAGACAAGGGTGTAAATTTTTGGGATACAGCAGAAATTTATTCCGTGCCTCCCAAGCAAGAAACTTTTGGTGATACAGAGGTAATTGTTGGAAATTGGTTCGAAAAAACTAAAAAGAGAGACAAGGTGATCTTAGCTTCTAAAGTTTGTGGTCCAGCGAGAGAGTATGTTAGGGGTGGTGGAAATCATTTTGGAGAAAAAAATATTACAGAAGCACTAGAAGGAAGTTTAAGAAGGTTAAAAACTGATTACATAGATTTATATCAACTACATTGGCCAGAAAGAAAAACTAATTTTTTTGGAAAATTAGGCTATGAACATGATGACAGTAATGAATGGACTCAATTTGAAGATATCTTGGGTAATTTAAAAAAATTTATAGAACAAGGGAAAGTTAGACATATCGGTGTATCCAATGAAACTCCTTGGGGACTATCTAAATATTTAGAACTTTCAAAAGAAAAAAATCTTCCTAGAATGCTTTCAGTTCAAAATCCTTACAATTTACTAAATAGAACTTATGAAATTGGGCTTGCAGAAATATCTATAAGAGAACAGACAGGATTATTAGCCTACTCTCCTTTAGCATGTGGATATTTATCAGGAAAATATAGAAAAAAACAATTGCCAAAAGATTCAAGGATGGAAAGAGATGGTGATTTTTGGACTAGGTATGTAAAGCCTAATACTGATAAAGTAGTTGAAGCATATTATAAAATAGCCAAAAAACATAATCTAGATTTAACTCAAATGTCTTTAAAATTTTTAGAAATCCAACCTTTTGTAACATCAGTTATTATTGGTGCTACGACTATGGAACAGTTGAAAACAAATATAGAAAGTGTAAATATAAAACTAACAAATGAAATTATTAATGAAATTAATGAAGTACAGGCTATATACCCTAATCCATGTCCATAATTAAAAAATTAATATTTATAATTCTCTTAGCTACTTTTATTAATCAAGTTAATGCAGAAGAGGTTATAAAAATGGGTACTCATAAAGATTGGGAAACCTATATTGTAAAAAGTGAAGCTGGAAAGGTTTGTTTTGCACAATCTATACCTGTGTTACAGGCTCCAAAAAAAAATCTTAGAGAAGCAAGGTTATTTATTAGTTTTAGACCTGGAGAAAATATAATCAACGAGATAAGTATTACTAGTGGATATGAATATAATAATAAAAATTCTATTACAGCCATATCAGGAAAAAACAAATACAAATTTGATATTGTTCAAAAAGGTTTTGCTTGGATGACAAGTAATAAATTAGAAAAGAAAATGATCAAGATTATGCAAACAGGGTCTAGAATTATGGTTACTGGTTATAACCAAAAAGGATCCCAAACAATTGATCACTACTCATTATTAGGTTTTACTAAAGCATATAAAGCTACCAAAGCAAACTGTAGTTAAATAAATGAAATCAAAGAAAAAAATTGTACTCGCTTACTCGGGTGGGTTAGATACATCTATTATTTTAAAATGGCTTCAAGAAAATTATAATGCTGAAGTTATTTGTTATACAGCTGATATTGGTCAAAAAATTGATAAAAAAAAAATTATAAATAATGCTAAAAAATTAGGTGTTAAAAATATTGTCATTGAAGATTTAAAGGATGTTTTTGTAAAAGATTATGTCTTTCCAATGCTTAGAGGTCACGCAATTTATGAGGGTGTTTATTTATTGGGTACTTCAATTGCAAGACCATTAATTGCAAAACGTCAAATTGCTGCTGCAAAAAAATATGGTGCATATGCTGTATCACATGGGTCAACTGGAAAGGGGAATGACCAAGTAAGATTTGAATTGGGCTATCATTATTTTGGTCCAAAAGTAAAAATTATTGCCCCATGGAGAATATGGAAATTAAATTCTAGAACAGATTTAATTAAATATGCAAAAAAAAATAATATCTCTATTCCTACAGATAAAAAAGGTGCTCCACCCTTTTCTATTGATGACAACTTATATCACACATCAACTGAGGGTAAGGTTCTAGAAAATCCAAAGAATGCAGCTCCTGAATTTCTTTTTCAAAGAACAGTCTCTCCAGAAAAAGCACCTGATAAAGCTTCATTTGTGACTATAGGATTTAAAAATGGGGATCCTGTAGCTGTAAATGGTAAAAAGTTATCTCCTGGATATTTATTAGAAAAACTTAATGAGATTGCTGGTAAAAATGCAATAGGTAGAGCTGATTTGGTCGAGAATAGATTTATTGGAATTAAATCTAGAGGTGTTTATGAAACACCAGGTGGAACACTACTAATGTCCGCACATAGAGCAATTGAATCTGTTACCTTAGATAAAGAAACTATGCATAAAAAAGATGCAATTATGCCTAAATATGCGGAGCTTATTTACAATGGTTACTGGTATTCAAAAGCAAGGTTTACACTTCAAAAAATTGTGGACCTTAAAAAAAACAAAGTAAATGGTTCAGTTAAACTTAAATTATACAAAGGTAATATCACTATAATATCCAGACAAACAAAAAGTGCTGCCTACTCGATGAAGAAAGTTTCTTTTGAAGAAAATAAAACTTTTAATAAATCAAATGTAGAAAGATTTATTAACTTCCATAAAAAACGTTTGAGATAACTTAATATGAAATTTAGAGGTTCCAGGGCTGAGGCTGTTGTGGAGTTAAATCAATTTATTGAAAATAATCTTTTAGAATATTCTAAATTAAGAAATTTTGATTTTGGTCCTCAAAAAAGAACCAACACTTCATGCTTATCACCCTATGTAACTCATGGTTTAATTAGTGAGGTGGAGATTATTAATAAATCATTAAAAAGGTTTTCGTTTATAAAAAATGAGAAGTTTATTCAAGAGGTTCTTTGGAGAGTTTATTGGAAAGGTTGGCTTGAATTAAGGCCGAACGTCTGGACGGACTATTTAAAAGAATTAAAAAATATTAAAGAAAACTTTAAAGATAGTAAGGATTACCTAGATGCTATAGAGGGCAAAACAAATATTGAGTGTTTTAATGAATGGGTAAGTGAACTTAAAAAATTTAACTACCTTCATAACCATACACGGATGTGGTTTGCTAGTATTTGGATTTTTACATTAAATTTACCTTGGCAACTAGGTGCTGAATTTTTTATGAAACATCTCTTTGATGGAGATGCTGCATCTAATACTTTAGGTTGGAGGTGGGTTGCTGGAATTCAAACACATGGGAAAAATTATCTAGCTACAGAATGGAATATAAAAAAATTTACTAATAATCGATTTCAAAATATTAAAATAAATGAAGAAGCTACCCCAAAAATTTCTGAAAAACTCTACTCCATTACAGAAAAAAGCTTTACTAACCCTCATTTATTAGAAGACAAGATGTTATTAGTTTTTGATAACAATCTTTCAATGGAGTTCACTGAATTTAAGGGTCACTACTTTAAAAAGATCTTAATAATTTCAAATACAAATGAAACACGACAGATTCAATTAAGTGAAAATACACTAAATTTTAAAACTCTTTTAATTAACGACCAGTTAAATAGGCTTAAAGAAAAATCAATTACAACAGAAGTAATTAAAATTGATGAACTTAAGAATATCAAAGAACCAGTTTATGCACTTTATCCAACTGTAGGAGAGAATTTAGACTACTTACAACTTAGTGAATTAAAGAATATAGAATTTATTTATCGTGAAATAGATCAATTTTCATGGCAGTTTTGTAATAAAGGTTTTTTTAATTTTAAAAGTTATATACCCAAGATAATTACAAAGTTTAATTAAAAAATGATTATAAAAATATTTGCAGATATAATTTGTGGTTGGTGTTTTATTGGTCAGACAAAACTAGATAGGGCTCTAAAAAATTTCCCTGAAACTAAGTTTGAGATAGAACATATTCCATTTCAATTAAATCCAGATATGCCACAAGAAGGAATTGAAAGAGATCAATATTTAAAAATGAAATTTGGTGGAAAAGAATTTGCTCAACCAATGTATGATCAAATGACTGAAGAAGCTAAGAATGAAGGTCTTGATTTTAACCTTGATAGAATTAAGAAAACACCCAACACAGTACTTTCTCATTTGTTGATCAAATTAGCTGAACAAACAAATGTACAAAATCACGTTAAAGAAAAAATATATCACTCATACTTTATTGAGGGTCTTGATATTGGAAATAAAGAAATCTTAATTAATATTGCAAAAGAATTTAATATTAGAGAAGGTGAGTTAAATAATTTTTTTAATCCAGACAATGTTGAAAAAGTTAATTCTAATATTGGTATTGCAAAAAGAAAAAAAATTAATGGTGTCCCCTTCTTTGAAATTGGAAAAGATGTTGTTTCAGGAGCTCAAAGTTTTACAAACTTAGAAAATGTAATAAAAGCCAACTTAGACTAATAAGATGGACAAATAGACCTTTGTTTTAGTCTTGAAAACAATTAAAATAAAGTTATGGAATCATTAAAAAATTGGATGATAGATAGTGCCAACATCTTATTTGATGATAGCAAAAATGATTTAAGAGCATTACCAAGGTCAGTAAGATTACAAATTCTTTTAGTTTTAAGTTTTGTTTGGACAACTGTTTTCAGTCTTTATATATTTTCTTATTCATCTTTTGCTTTTGGATGGGCTGGTCTCTACGTTGCACACGTTGGTTTAATATTTGCAGTGTATATGACTTTCAAACAATTTCACAAAGCTGAGCAAAAATCTAATAGTGTATTTCAAACAAAAAATTTTGATCCTTTTAAGATAATGGTAATAGTTTTTGTAATTGTATTCATTTTTATATTTTCTAAAGGAATTGAGGTTTTAACAAGTCCCAATCCTAACTCTTATTCAATTCCGTACGACGGGCCCTCTAAATCAGTGTTGGAAAAGTGGCTACCTTTTAGTAAGGTAAAATAATGGAAAAAATTGCTAAAACCTTACAGCTGGTATTATTAAGTATTATTTTAATTAGCACAGTAATCGCTGTTATTATGGAAATTAAGAATATGTTTCTAAATCAATCCGTGATGTTAGCCGACCTTCTACTGATGTTTCTTTACTTAGAGGTATTGGCAATGGTTAGAGTTTTTTGGTCTCAACAATCAATCAGTATTACTTTACCTCTTTTAATTGCTATCACTGCATTAGCGCGGTTTATCATATTGCAAGGAAAAGAAATGGATCCTTCTGCATTAGTTTATGAGGCGATTGCAATCGTCTTAATAGCATCTGCTATAGTTATTCTAAGATTAAGACATAGTGACAAGCTAGGTCTTAAAAAAAGAAGAAAATAAATATTATTTAGAAATAATTTTATCCCTAAAATTTGAGTATAAAATTCTAGAGTAGTCATTCATGCTTTGCATATTATTTTTTGCAGCTTCATCAAATTTACTTAGAGCACCCTCACCTAGTTGATCTTCTAGAGCCTGCTTATATTCAGGAACACAGCCCCATTCATTAACTGTTGTATTCTTAATTTCTATATGAAATTGAATTCCATAAGCATGCTTTTGATATTTAAAAATCTGGTATTTAGTAACTGGAGATGAAGCTAAAATTGTTACATCTTTATTGCTATCAAGACCATCAACCTCAAAAGAATGCCATTGCAAACTTTTAATCTTTTCAGGAAAAGAGGAGAATAAAATATCATTTTCTTTTTCTTTAGAAAAATTTATATCCTTCATTCCAATTTCTGGCGTTTTAGATTGCACAATCTTACCGCCAACAACTTCACCCAACAACTGGCACCCTAGACAAAATCCTAAATAGGGTTTTTTAAGATCAACAACAAATTCTTTAATTTTTTTTTTTTCGTCAACTAACCAGGGATATTCCTTTTCCATATAAGTATCCATAGGACCTCCCATACAAAACATGCCATCAAACTTCGATAAATCACTTGGTATCTTCTCACCCTCATCTAATTCTATGGTGGTCAAATTAACATTATCAGCCAACATTAAATCTTTGATATAACCTGGGTCTTCAATTTTGATATGCTGTAAGACAATTATATTCATTACTAAAATTATACTAATTTAGAATGCTCTCTAGAACAATATCTTAAGCTAAAAAAGTTTTTAGTCCGTCTAAAATATATTGAACACTCAGCCCTGCTAGAATGATTGCTATTACTCTTGAAATTACACTAATTATTTTTTTATTAATTATTTTTGAAGATTTTGAAGCTATAAAAAAAATCGTAAAAGTTAAAAGCAAAACTAAAACTAAGGCCAATATTCCTACAGCTTGGTTTGTGAAATTATTACCTATATCTGAAACAGAAACAATAACAGAGGTAATCCCAGCTGGCCCAGCTATTAATGGTGTTGCTAAGGGGAATACACTTACTCTTTCTGAATTATATTCAAGATCATCTTCTTTTCTTTGTTGTCTCTTATCAAACAGCATCTCTATAGAGATTAAAAATAAAATAATCCCACCTGCAATTGTAAAAGCTGGAAACGATATGTTTAAATAACTTAATAAAGAACTTCCCGCTAAAGCAAAAAATAACAAGATAACAGCTGCAATTATTGTTGCACTTAACGCTGTTTTAATCTTATCTTTAGTCTTCATGTGTTGAGTGACT
>Ga0307986_10002171_pt1 | contig 14095 bp, 8 predicted proteins | sample EllFjometageno82_FD_203170 | JGI IMG/M metagenome (GOLD analysis project Ga0307986, IMG submission 203170) | Marine microbial communities from Ellis Fjord, Antarctic Ocean - #82 | ecosystem: Environmental > Aquatic > Marine > Unclassified | place: Southern Ocean | collected 2014-10-09
AGTTTCTTTGAACGAATTATTTTTTACCGTCTTGCATCAAGTTCTCCAAAAGCATTCTTCAAGTCGTTCAATACAAGCCACAAAAAGATACAATTTGAGGATCCTAAATTGAATCGGTTAGGAGAGTTATTGGATTCTAAAACGGATGAACGTTGGCTTATTTTTACCGAATTCAAAGAAACTGCGGCATATATTGAGCAATCAGTTGATAATAGGATAGTTTTAGTCCTTAGTGGCGATAAGACTGGCGAAGAGAGAGAAGCAATTGTGAACATTTTCAGGTCTGAACCAAACTGTGTAATGGTGATGACTCCAGTGGGGAGTGAGGGGCTTGACTTCCAAATTTGCTCTAACCTTGTGAATTATGATTTACACTGGAATCCCATGAAAATAGAGCAACGTATAGGGCGTATAGATCGTATAGGGCAAGAAAAAGACACCATCTTCATTCACAACTTTGTGGCAAAAGGTGGAATCGATGAGAAAGTGCTGGAAGTGATAGGTGGAAAGTTAGGACTCGTTTCAGATACCTTTGTAAATATCATGCCAATTGTTGATTCAATACATGGCACTAAATCTATTTTTGAACAAGACGTATTAGAAGACGAATTAAAGAAGGCGGATGAAATGATTTCAGCAGCTAAATTCTATCAACGATTTGTTAGTTCTGATTTAGAAGTTATCGATGAAATTGATTCAGAATTTTGCAACACAGATAATTGGGTTTGGCTAGATTGGTCAACCGTAGCACCTTGGTCCATACATTGTGCTAAATGGGTGGGTGAAAATCAAGTCAAATTGAATAGTTTCATTGAAATTATCAATGCATACAAAAGTGACTAAATAATTAATCCCGAGCGATTGAATGGACACAGACCATATTTTAAATAATAAATTCACTTGAACTATGGTGATTTATCTCATTATGAATAATAATCACATGTCACGTCGTTACTGTTCACCAACATAGGACAAAGTATCGTCGATTTGAGGGCGAACGAGAGCGGGGGTCTTCAATAATAAGCATTGATATCTGCGGCAAGCATAAATATTGATTCAATTATTTTTCATCAATGGCACAAGATGAACCCGATGTGAATCATCGCAGGATGCGGGAAATACTACAATTCCTTCGGGAACAACATCCTGAGCAATCTTTAGCCAACCATATTGGTAATGTTCAGATTCCTCCGGATAATAACCAAATCCATTGGGATTCAAGTTTGCTTGAACACTTGGATTTACTCACGCATGCATTGGATTTAAAAGGGGGTCCTAGCGATATAGGACCACCAACTTTCGAGATACCAAACAATGAACGACGCTCTCTTGTAGAATATTATGATGCAGAAATATGGGCGGAGGACGAATTCTTTGAAGACGACATAAATGTTGAATTCGATTTCAATGATCCGTATCCTAATCTTCCTCCTTGGAACGGACCTAATAGTTCTGATTATAGAGAAGATAACATTGAAAATCCCACCCAAATACCGACTCCATATGTCACTCAAGATGGGGAAATGACATCAGGTATACCACGACAAATGAATGAGTTAGAGGGGATGGAAGCTTGGGCGTGGTATTCTCCAATGGGGGTCTCACATAATCCTTGGGGGATTTACGTACAAAGGAAAGCCCCTGCAGCGATTGCAGAGATATTTTTCAGGGATATGGACTCAAGGTACGAGGCGTGGTGTCTCGCCAGCAGGTTGCTTTTACATCATGAGTATTTTCACTTTCTGTCCCAGTATCATTGTGACAGTTCTTCATTCTCTCAACCCAAGGAAATGAAATATAACAGATACAATGCCTGGTGTCATCAAAATCAAATGGATGCGCGTGAAGAGGCAGTAGCAAATGCATATGCCTTTGAGAAGGAGGAATTGCATATGAGCAAGAATAAGGATGAAAGAAAACTCGTTGACGGCTGGTTTTCAAAGCAACCCCGGCCTTACCGAGATTACGTGGATTTTTACAGGAAAATGGATTTAGGTTATTTCTCCGTAGCATATCAGCAAGAGTCGCCCATTGGTTCAATGTCTATCTCCCCAAATCTAATGGTTGCCAGGAGATACAAGCAGAAGCCTCTGTTTCCAGTTCCAGTTTATTTTGTTGATGATGCCAAACCGGAGTTCAATGCCCCGAAAATGGTCACCTTTTCATCTATTACCTATTCTCCGAAGGTGGCTAGAACCAGGAGTAAAGGAAAAATTCCTTCATGGGTATTTGAGAAAACCGATGAGTTGATACAATTAATTCAGGGTAAATCGATTGATAAATTAAATAAACTGCACAGGATGAATAGCAAAACACATTGGAAACAAAATATTTCTGGGTATCGAGCGATATGGACTCAGGTTAAAAACTACAATGGATGGATGATTATTTTCGTTGGAACTCATAAAGAGTATGATACTTATCAAGCGAGACACAAGCTGTGATTTTGAATGGTAAATTCACTTGATTATGGTAACTCATCAAATTCACTTTCACGTCGATACTTCTCCATCAACCCCTTAGTTAACATTTCGGCTAAACCTTGAGGTACGCCTTGTGGAAAATTATGGAACATAGGCATTCTATTATCCTCCACCCAACAGTACTTGAATGAAATCGGTTTGAGGTTCATATGATCATAGGGCATTGCATATATTTCCATGCCTGGGCTGAGTAGTCCAGAATCATATTCACTATTTTGAGAATTTAAAACATGGCTCATCGGATGGCTAACATCATTTGTTTTGCAAGAGTATAGGTGATATAACCAACCTTTGCCTGGTTTTTTAATTGGGTACAGGTACTTGATTCTATTCGAAAGTTGCCTTGTCTTTTTATTGGGGAATTTGGCAACTCGATTCCCTCCTTTCGATTCAATGAATTCTTTCTCGTTTTTGATTAAACACCAATGTTTGAAATCCCAATCGGTCATCTCCATTACGAAGTATACGTCCTTAAGCGGTACCTCCGTGAGTGTATATCCACCTTCTCGGGATATTGATGACACTTTACAAGCCACATCCCCATTTCTCTTTTTGATTGGCTTGTAATAAAAAGACCATAGTTTTTCATGCATAAAGAGTGCCTTGAAAACATCCTGTTGCTCGAATCGAGAGGTTTGAGACCAGAAAAAGTCCGTTCCACTTGGTGTTTCTTTGCGGTTTTTATGGAATCCGTAGAAAATATCTTCATGAATTGCTAAACTTGTTGGATGGACTCCAATGGATTTAAGAAATGAATCCCAAAAATCTTTGTCCTCATGAAAAATTATTGTTCCGGGTTTCCATTCGGAGGGATTCATCGATGACACCTGCTACCAACTTGGGGTTTAGGTATTTTAATAACTCTTGGAAAAAGTTCATTTGGCCGAGTTATTAAATCAATTGCAGGAAAATGAAACAGCACGAATGCTGATCACATGTTGCGTCGGTACTGCCCACCAACATTGAACAGCGCATCAGTAATTTGACCTAAACTAACGTTCTTGACAGTCTCTATCGTTGTTCAAAGACATTACCACCAAGTCTTGCAACTGGTTGTAATTGCTTGAGCGCTGCTGCATTAATGATGATTCGATTCCAGAAGAAAGAACATTCGTCATGTGGGTTCTTGAATTTTTCAATCGATTGAAACAGCACCACAATCAAGAAGATAATTGAAAATACTATCATAATATTCAGGATTTCTAGTCTGATCTTCAAGAGGATTTGATTTATCACCTTCAGGAACAAATAACATCATTCCTTTTCTTGCACGAGTTAGAAGAACACGGTAACCATTTTTACGCTCCACTAATGCAGATGGAATTTTCTGATTTTGCCATTTTCCTCCAGAAATATTGTAACAAGACCAGCCTTCATTTTCAATTCTCAAATCAGCGTCCCAACACACAATTGTATAATCAAGTTCTAATCCTTGAATTTGAAATTGATTCTGTACCGTTTCAAGCATATTAGATGATCGAATATCACCCATCGGAGAAAGCATCCAATGTGCGATACTGGGTTTTAGAGTTGCAAAAAGACCATCAGCTGCTAATCGAACTGCCTTTCCCGAGCAAATCATTCCACCGCGTTCTTCTCCAACTCGCTTTGAACGGACCCACTCTTTTGCTGAATTAAGATTTCTAGTAACAAAAACTTGGTGATTTTCTTGATTTAATTGCTTTGCCTCTTTCATTGCTGCCTTAGGGTCATCAGTCAAGACATAATGAGCCCATTTCTCTATACCCTTATTTCGATAATAACGTATTGAATCTTGAAGATGTCCATATTTTGAGACTCTTCTTTTAGGATGAGTCATCCATTTCTCTCGTAAATCATTATTAAATTCAGAAAGCAATAATGTCTCATTAGAAATGACAATATCCCAATCATATTTCTCGGCAGCTTCGAGCCAAGCCATAGCACCTCTTTCACCTCTATTGATATGCTGATTATGGCCAATAAGAAGGACAATTACAGGTTTGTCTCTCTTTTGCATCTCTTTTACGATTAAATTTGCCTCATGATCGGGCAATCTATGATCTATCACAATACGCCCTTCTTCATATGTTCGTTGTGCTTCATCGATCACAAGGATATCTCCGTCCGTAGAAGCAATTTGGTTTTCATTTTTTTCTAATTTGAGAAAATGATGAGCCTTCACAATCTTGAACACAGTATTAGATTCTACGAATTTAACCCCATCCTTAGAATATCCAGTTAATTGTCGTATTCTTCGATTAGATAATCCTCGATAAGACATCTTTAGAGAGCCTTGAAGTACTTCAACTAATGGAGCATTTCCAGTCATGAAAACAGCTTTATCTCTGAACTCTTTTGAAAATGTAACATCCAAACCGACCAGAGTTTTGCCAGCACCTGGTGCTCCAGACATGAAGATGAGTGTCTTTCCATTTAGTTCACTTGCTCTTTTTATTTCAGATTTTATTTCATCTGTACAGGCTTGAATCGTTTTCATTTCACTATCATGCTCTTTGATTGCTGATACATCATGATTTCCATAAAGAGATAGTGCAGCATCAATTATCGACGATGATGGACTAAACAAAGACGAATTCCATTCTTGAACAGAAAGAGAGGGTGTTTCACTTAATTGCTCAGTAATATGAATCAATGCTTTACGTAATTCACCACCATGACATCTCACAGTTTTCTTGGGTATTGCAGACCAATCGGTGAAAGTATGATTAATGTCAGTATTAATCAGAATTTGTTTATCATCTTCCCTAGTAACTAATATTGGAATAACCTTTGCAGAAAATGATTTAATACTTTTTTGAGTTAAATCATGAAACTCACATAGATTTACACAATAATTCACAACCTGATCACGGTCTCCTGCTCCAAGTTTAGATCGCTTGAATTCGATGACTAATGCATGAGACCCTACTAACAAAACTGCATCGATTCTCAAGCCCCGACGCCGAAAGTCATACTCCAAAATAACACTATCAATTATTTTCAATTCTGATGTATTGAGAGCATCTCTTAGAAGTTCTATTGGCTCGCCGAAAGCCTGCTTCTGCAACAAATTAATTGATTCAGTCCATTCAATCTTCTGATCTCTTTCAATATTCCATCCTTCATCCGTAGCAACAGAATTAAGTTTTTCAGCGATACCTTCTGATGATTCCTTTACGAAATCAGAACGACTCCCCGACCACCATGCTGACATGACCGAGCCTCAACTATAGTAGAGATAATCATTTGCAATGTTAAATTCAAAACCCACGGTGTGTTCTTGAGCGATTTAGATTCTAGAGATGTTTTTTTTCCAGTGAACGGATATGTTTGATGATTGTCTTCAATACAAGCGGAGGTATTGATTCTCCAACTATTTCTCTAATTATTGAATCAAGTTCCTTTTTCGGAATATATAATTCATTATTTTTATTAGTGAATTCAAACCGGAATTTACCATCCCATGGAACTTTAACTTTGGGACTGGATATAATTGTCGATAATCTTAATATTTCTTCAATGGATGAGACTCTATGTTCTTCGGGGTGACCTTTTACATCACTCGTAAAATTATGGCTAGTAGTTGTTATTGTATTTGCAGGCGCATCCCATTTCATGCGTCTGTAAGATGTTTTGAATCCATTTATTGTCCTCCAAATGTTCTCCAATTTAGCACCATTTCGAGGATGTTCACATTTTTCATTATTGCATTTCCTTGTCCATCTTTTGTTAATTTTTAAACACTTCTCGCATAACCAGCCCCTATCTTCAATTCTAGGAATGTCTAAAAAGCCATTGCATTTTTCACAATTTACAAGTAATCGTATCTCTTGTTTAGTTAAATGTTCAGTTTCATGAAAATGTTCACAATGATTGCAAGTATAGTTATGAAAGGCAGTCTCACCTTCTGGAGTTTTAGAAATTAAACGATAATGTTCATCATTCAATGGAGGGATTCTATGCAGTGGATTTGTTAAGGAAAAGAGTTTATATCTACCATCGAGTCCGTGCTTTGTAAGATCACCAATTGTCTGTCTTAATGTAATTAATTTCTTCCGAGTATATTCTGGATGTAAAAAAGATTTTTCAGGTGAATATACTGTTGTTGGAGATTCATCGATTTCCCGTATTTTATCAATCGAACAACCAATTGTTACAACGCGTTGTCTAAATTGAGGAATGCCATATTTGGCGAACTCTAGGGGAGAGGATTTAATGCAATATTCTTTGGATAGTCTTCTAAACATTAGATCTAATATTTTCTCAGGCTCATCGTTTTCATTCGTGATAACTGTGTTCTGCATTTTCATGACGTTTTCTAGGATAAACCAATCTGGTTTTAATTTCTCAATAAGGTCAACACCTGGAATAATCAATCTATTTCTTTCATCTTCTTCTGGCCGTTTGCCCTCTTTTATCGCTTTACTTATTCGCCCAGCACCATTAGTAGACATTCCTTGACAAGGAGGTGATAATATCATTAACCAAGGTCTCGAGCCATGCAACTTTTGCTCGACATAATCAGCAATCTCATCTTTCAAGATACGAATATCACCTTCAAATATTTTGGATTTGGGATAATTTGTTCGAAGTAAAGATGCTCTATTCCTCAACAATTCACTTTTTGCGATAACGGGGATTTTACTTGAACCTAACTCTAATGCTATATCTCCAATACCTCCACCAGAAAACAAAGTTACAGCACAAAAACTTGCTCCGGACTTCATTTTTTTGAAGGCCATATTTTCACCAAAAAACCTTACTAAATTAACTTAACGTATTCCGCACCAATATATGTTGAATTTCATTCACCCGATTCAGAATTGGGTAGAATTCCAGGAATCCCAGTTTCAGGATCCACAATTTCATAATGGCCTAAGTAACTTGACAATTTATCCAGGACATGAACTAAAGAAGGTTCGCAATAGAGAGTTTTCTTTCGGCTCTCGCCTGAAACTTTCGGCCCTCGTATCACAATTGACCACTTGCCCTCCTTAGGGCCTCCTTTTTTCTTTACTGAATTTACTTTGATAGTATGATCACATGCTGTTTTTGCTTTTCCAGAATTTCGCCATCGTGTTGCGGCCCCTATCTTAGCAGAAGCACTGCGCTTTTCCTTGTTGAATATACGTGTTTTTGCAGCTTTTTTTGCGGAAATTGAGCGTTCTACATTTTCTTTCCGATTGCTTACAAAAGGGCGAGCAACTAAGTTATCTGATATCTGTAAAACGACTTCATTTGTAATACACCACTCACAACATTCTTCACACAAAGGAACAATATCGAATTCATTTGTATCATCCTTTAATTTGGAATAAGGTACCAAATCTAATGTTTTTGTACCACACATAAAGCACCCCCTTCCTTTGTACTTTCGGATGATTTTTCCAAATCCCGGATATTTCAGCTCGGTCTCTACTTGGTTTTGATGGTATTTTTGCCAAACTGGATTTGGAATTTGGAAAGATACCAGGCGTAATTCATCATTCGCTAGGTCTGGATTAATTTCCATTCTCTTGGATTTTTTATTACCTGTTTGGATATACCAACCATTCCATGCCAGATGGCGTGCTTGGCGATCATTTCTTCCACCTCTTTGACGTATCCATTGGTCCATCGTCTCTTGTGAAACTGCGTTTGGATAATAATCAAGCAAACACATCAATTGATTTTTTTTAATTTCTCCTGTCGGGAATTTGACATTTTCCTTTTTCAGAAAATTATACCAGTGGCCAGTTAATTGGGACAATAAGTTCGTCTCATCATTCATGGTTGACGCAATAGGAACTATTATTTAATGTGGAACGAATGACAAATTATGTCGAAACTTGCTAAAGGGTTAGATGGATTGTTTTTCCAAAAGAATTTGAACCTTGAGAAAATTATCTGTGAGCTCGTAGATAACTCTGTTGAGCATCCTAAAGGCGATTCGGTTGATGTTTATATTTTAGTCGAAGAAGAAGTACATTCTACCCACCCTCATTCATTTAGAGTATATGTTTATGATAATGGTTGTGGTTTTGACAACGAAAAGAAATTACATGATGCGTTTGAACTTTCAAGTGATCATGAATCTATGAGCAAGAAAATCGGTAAATATCATTTTGGAATGAAAACAGCTCCTTTATACAAATTTAATCACTTTTCTTTGATTACCAAAATCGACAATGATTTTTACAACCGTTCAATACGCTATCCAGGATTATATGAACCCCAAAATAATTACATCTGGTTGTCTAAAGGCATTGATACCAAACACTCTTCGCCAAATCCTGGAAGTGTTGTTCCTCTACATGTCGGTGAACCTAGGATTAAGCTTTTAATGACTAAGCATAAATTGACAACATGTGCAGTTTGCACTTCTCCGCGTATGTCTCTTCTAATGAAAGAAGATGCGAAACGTGATACAACATTCTTTAAGGAACTTATTATTCAATTGAAACTTTATCTTGGCATTGTATATCAAGAAGTAATTGAAAAGAAAACGGCTACGTTATATATTGGAAAAACCATGGATCAGATGGATAAAATATTACCTTGTGATCCGTTTCTTTCAGCATATACTCCAGATGGTATGGCTTCTCTTGCAATAAAGGAAACAGATCCAGATACAAAAATTATGCTTAAGACCATTGCTCCATTTGGTACTTTGGCAGGAGAAAGATTGCCAATTAAAGTCACAATTCCGGATGAACCAAAGTATAAAAATAAAAAGGATCAAACTATACATGTAACACCATATTACGTGCCTAAAGCCAGATTTGTAGATCTGCTGAGGACTAAATATTCGGCCAAAGATCTCAACGGGAGGTTCATTATGCAGTCTCATACCCAAGCCGCAAAAGTGTCCGACAAACAGAAAGAGATTTCTTCAGGAATGGTAGGAAAAGGAATGCAAGGATTCTATTTTTACCGAGGTAACAGGGCAATCATCTTTGGTGCTGAAGCAGCACATTCGAACCAAGGTTTCTGGAATGGAATCGCTGGATTCAAATCACTTTCAAGTGATGGTTGGGCGAATACTGTTCGAGTTAAGGTTGAATATGATCCCTCGCCAGAACTCGATAGAATGTTCAATCTTGCTGGCAATAAAAACACATTTGATGGTAGTCCACATGGAAATATTTGGGCAGCGATTAAAAAAGGAATTATTCAGACGATTGATGGCGATGTCGCAAACCATGCTCCACCGTTTAATGTCGCCGCCCCTTATTGGGTAGGAGGGAAAGGCAGTAGTTTCCACATCGGCAGTCATAAAGCATATCCTCCGAGCAAAAAATGCGACGATTGCTCTTTTTTCCATGAAGAAGGAAAATGTCCGAAGGGGGAATGTTCAAAATGCAATTTGGCAAAGTCGGATAATAAATGCACATTGGTTAAGTGTAATACGAAATGTGGAAATTCAAAATGCGGAAAAACTGGACACATAATCGATGTATGCCCTAAGTTAAGATGTGGAAATTGCACAGGGTTCACCGGTTACAGTTGTTACTGTTGTCCGGACCCGAAGTGCAAAGGAGTTTGTCTTTGCCCATTCAAAGTATGCCACACAAGTCCGTGCATATGTGGGACCGGAGGGGGAGCGGCTCCACCGCCCCCAGATTTATTTAAAATAAAATCCAAAGGAAAATATCACATGGTTAAATTTGATACTACTAAAAATGCCAAATCATTAAAAATGATAAATGAGATTTTAAAACTCATCGGCAAATCGAAAAGTGATCTATGAGGTTTTTTGATGTCATCTATCGAATCAACTGAGTTATCTCAAGACGAACGGATTAGCGCGCGCGAGATATGGAGTCGAATAGATGAGATTCCAGAGGCAGAAGACTCTCTCTGGGATTATTTGAATACGATTGGAAAAGGTGATCAGTTTGATCAATGTCTGAAGTGGTTCATTGCAAAACCACCTCCATCAAAAATGTTTAACAAGTGGAAAACATATCTTTATCCTGATACGCTTTATGGAGGATATATCAATCATAAACCGGAAAATCAACATAAGAAATTGAACGAAGATGTTTGCAATGTATTCAAACGAATGCATGTGAGAAGATCTATAATCAACACTCAAGTTCAACCCGAAGAGAATCACTACGGCTTAGTTGTCGGAAAGGTTCAGAGTGGTAAAACTGCTCATATGCTCGGATTAGCGGCTATTGCGCTTGATAGTATATATGAGCGTCAAAATCCTGAAATTAAGCTTGAGGATGATTATTATCAAACACAAATTGTGGTTATTTTATCTGGGTTGATTGACGACTTACGAATTCAAACTTCAAACCGTTTCAAAAAAGATTTCAACATCGATGACGAGGAAAATGTATTCTTTGGGCCTCGCGGAGATAAAGATTTGACCAGGGATACACATTTCCAAAAAGAACTTAAATCCATCTTAGTAAAAAGTAGAGAAAATTCGGAATTTGAGAAGAAAATAGTCATAATAATAAAGAAGAATTATAAAATTCTCGATAAATTAACAGAAATCATCTCAGAATCATATCGTGAATCTGATTATGAGAGACTTACGGGGTCCTGGCTTATCATTGATGATGAATGTGATTATGCGAGCCAAGACAAAAAATATTCATCATTAAAACCAGGTTCGAAAGAGACAACTACCAATGAATCTTTAAGGCTATTTATTAAAATGGCAAGAATCACTTCTTTCGGTGAGGCGTGGTATGTTGGTTATACAGCCACCCCATTTTCAAATATTTTAGCAAACCCATATGCAACCAGCACAGACTTAGGTCCAGATTTATTTCCCTCAGGTTTTATTTCTCTTATAGAACCCCCAAAAGTCCATCTTGATAATTCCTATTATTTCAACAATGCAAAGGGATTGGAGGACCATTACATTTGTGTAGATTCTGATGATGACGCCACATCTCTTAAAAAATTTGTAATGCTGCATTGCTTAACACATATCATCAAGAAAGTGCGTAAACTGGGAATTCACCATACTTCGATGGTGCACTTAGAAAGATTGAAACTCGGTCATGTACAGACATTACGAGAGATTATAACCATCATTAGTACAATCAAAATTAAAGAATTCAGGAGTTCGATGAAAGATCTTCTTAATTCTGAGTATTCAAAATTACCTCCAACCGAACTTAGTTCTATTTCTAAATATATTGATAATCAAGATGACAATTCAATCGCGACATTTTTCGATGTTGAATTAATTGAACTCAATCGAAGAAATAAATCACTTGAAGAAGATGATAACTCTTTGGATGAAGACAACAAAGAATTCCCTGAAGAGATCATCTATAGAGATGGTAATCCTCGAAATCTCATTATCACAGGTGGCGACCGAATTTCCCGTGGCCTTACTTTGGAAGGATTGACAATTTCGTTGTTTAAAAGAACTGCCAATAAACCATCTTATGATACAATGTTACAAATGGCAAGATGGAATGGTTATCGAAAAGGGTACGACGATTTAGTGCGCATCATGACCACACAAAACATTGCTGATGATTTTAAGAAAATTTCAATTGCCGAAAAGGATATGCGTGACCAGATTAAAAGAATGACAGATAAATCTGACCCGGTTCTAGAGATAATACAACTGTATCAATTCAAAGGCTTCAAGGTAACGGGTTCTATGCCTGCTAAGGAATTTCTACGTTGGTACTCTGTTGTGAACCCTTATTTCATTTCCGATAAAATCTACCTCACTCACCCTCCAGAGTTAGTTAATTCTACATCGGCATATGAGATTATAGATGATTTTTTAGAAAGTATTGATATGGGAAGTAAATTTTCCGAACCTCCTAATGACTCTAACTCAGTGACTTACCGGGTTTCCAGAAACAACGATCAATCAGAGATCCTTGCATTCTTCAATGAATACCTCGAATTATACAATTCTGAAAAGATAAATTCGAAAAAGGAATTACACCAATTAATCCAATCTATGACTGATGAAATAACTGATTATGCTTGGAATATAGCATTTGCTTTAACTCCTACGAAGAAGCCAAAAATACGATTGTCCATGGGCGAAGATATTGGAATGGGTTTGCGAACACCTAAGCCAGACAGAGGATTTGATCCCGTCTATACCGATTATGATACGGCTACAGAAATAGACTTGGAAAAAAATGAACAACGTCTCAATGCTTTAATATTGATATATTTTATAAATCCGATTAAAATTCCTTTCTTTATCGATAATAAGCCTGTTCCATTACTGATGATCGTGTTGCCTCATTCTGAAGGAATCGGTAGTTCTACTGGAATCCGTGTAGGAGGGTATCGCCCACCTGCACTATTGTTAAAATCACTTTTAGAGGAAGAATAAAGATGTCATACGAAATAGATAAAAACTTAAAAGAAGTGGAAGGAACTCTTCAAACAGCATTAAATAAAAAAAATAAAACTGGAACAGCTATATTCCCCTTTAAACAATCGAATCTTGCCAAGATTCAATATGCAAATCCAGACTTTTTACTAACGCTAACTGTTTCTTGTGATTTAGAGAAATCCAAACTTCCTGATTGGCTAATTTTGTCCAAGAAAGGCAGTGGTTGGTTTGAATTTACCTTTCCTGAAGGCTATGAAAATGAATTGGTTTTTCTTTTGTTAGAAATGTATGAAGAAGAGGAAAAGAGCGGAAATGTAGAACCTTTGATGGAATCTGTTTTCAACAAATGGTGCAAATTGATGAAAGCGAAGGAACCCCTTTCTGTTTCTGACCAAAAGGGGATTATGGGTGAAATTGCATGTATTCTAGCAGCAGTAATTATCTACAAAGATCGTGCTGTGATTGGTTGGGACAGAAGTAATCTACGAGATATTCAGATCACAGATGTGTCAAAAAAAGATTTAATCCATATTGAATCTAAATCCCATTCTCCAAGTGCAAGTTCAATTACGATTTCGGCTCGAAACCAACTTGAGTATTGTGCTGATGCTCCACCAGTAGTATTAGGCGTGAGTCTAATTCAAAGAACTTTGAGTGGTCAAACCTTGCCAGATTATGTTCAATATGCCATCAATGAAATTAGAAAAACATCCTCCTCTTCATCAAGTATTTTTGAAAATCATGACATAATAAAAAGAGTGCTAAAGCAAAAAAATAAGTTTCGTAGCAAATTCCAACTCCTCAGCATTGAATTTTACGAAGTTAAAAAATCTGATAAATGTAATGAAATTGCGAATCTTCCGCTTCCAATTGACACCGATTTCGTAACATGGCATCTCAAACTACCAATAAAAATGGCAAAGTATGTATTCTAAATCATCTGGGCGAATAAACTAATTCGAACTAGGAAATGAAAAGAGAATGAAGTTAGATTGTGTGAAACACTCTCCATAGTATGTTCACTCACATGTTGCGTCGATACTGCCCACCAACATTGAACAGCGCATCAGTAATTTGTCCCAGGCTCGCTACCTTTACAGTCTCCATCAATTCTTCAAAGACATTACCACCTAATCTTGCAACTTCCTGCAATTGCTTCAGTGCAGCTGCTGTTTCCTTTGGAGTCAAAGTCTGTCTATCAGTAACTCTTGCCAAACAGTTCTCCTTTTCTTGTGGAGTCGCTCTTGCTAATTCCATCTCGAAATCATCTGCACTCGATTCATCAAATACTTGAGCATCTGGATTCTTG
>Ga0307986_10002172_pt1 | contig 14094 bp, 14 predicted proteins | sample EllFjometageno82_FD_203170 | JGI IMG/M metagenome (GOLD analysis project Ga0307986, IMG submission 203170) | Marine microbial communities from Ellis Fjord, Antarctic Ocean - #82 | ecosystem: Environmental > Aquatic > Marine > Unclassified | place: Southern Ocean | collected 2014-10-09
GAATATGAATCTGACTCGTTTTCGCTCATTACCGAACAATAATCCCTAGGCTTTCAGTGAAGAATAGAAGAACAAGTCTAACGGCAGAGGCATCCTACCGCTAAGTGCCAACATCCAGTCCAGACCAGCCTACATCTTCGTCGGCTTTTCGACAACTATCAAAGGTCGGTTTAGTGGCCTCTTTATGCGATAAATATGGTTTCGGGATTTGTGCGTCTTAGCTTTTATGCCATCGGTAAGTTGAGTCTTAATATAAGACTCAACTTTGAGCCCTTCCTTCTCTGCCTCGCTTAACATCCACTTCATCGGTCCATCTGCAGCGATAAGTCTGGTGCCCTTGTCAGGTGCATTGGATCCGCCGACATCTGCATGCGAGCCTGCGAACCAAACCTGTTTCAAATTCACGCCCGGCCGCGGCGCCCAGATGGTGGGTTCGAAATCTTGACGCTGCTCATCAATCGCCAACGCGTGTCGGGCGAATGAAACATTCGAGCCCATCTTCGTGTCATAGAATTCATCTTTACTCTCGAACAGGCCCATCAAACTAAATGGGATGCCTAGAGCGCCTACCGTGTCCCATACACCAACGAAGTGAATCTTGCGTGATGGATAGCAGTGACTGGATCGAAGTTCTTTAGCGTTATCTCCGTCGGGACGATTCATTTTGGTTGCGCTCTTATAGACCTCCCATGCCTGGGCAATGCGCTTCGCGTCTGGTCTCTTTAAAATTCCGCAGTTATTGATCAGTCCGCACAGCGCTCGTACCGTGTAGGCGCCGCGACTGAAACCGAATAGGAAAATTTTGTCGCCAGGGGTGTAGTTCTGAACAATGTAGCGATATCAGTCTACGATGTTCTTATGAATGCCACAGCCGGTGGCGCCAGCACTCATTTTGTTGTGGTAGGAACCTAAGCCCCAGTCATAGAACACGTGTTGTTTTACTGAGCCGGAGGAGGGTCTGATAGCGCGAGCAAGTCTCAAGACATTGGTTGGGAAGTCTTTCTCTATGTCTTCCTCTGGCCTGTTCCAGGTGCCGTCTGCGCAAATTATTATGTTGGCCATGTTTCTCCTTCTCCTTTAATCAAAAGTTCGACGATGCCATTCTACTATGCCGCGCCCGATGGCTTGCGGATTATCTTCTTGAATGTAGTGCCCGCCATAACCCACAAAGTCGATTTCAACATTGCGGTAGTTATCACGCATCCATTCGGCGGCAGCAGGACCACCTAATGCCCCAGGATCGGCATACTGCACTAACTTGGGCTGCGGTGACGTGCGCAGCCAGTCTCCGATGTTCTCGATCACCTCGACATTGCGCGCAGGTTCGCCAGCGATAGGCAATTCATTGGGCCATTCATAGATAGGGAAGCGTGACTCTACATCTGTAAACGGTTCCCGATAGACATCCTTCTCGGCATCACTCATCACCCGCGTTTGTGTGCCCGTAAGTAGGATGTTCTCAATAAATATATTCTGCTTGATCAGCAGCTCGCGGCCGGTTTCTGGGTTGCGGAAGTTCGCAAAGAAACCAGCGTCTTCCATCGGGAATGTTGGAGGAATGAGTGCCTCCATCATCGCTATGCCTTTTACATTACCCGGGTTTTCCATCGCATAATTCAATCCGAGCACGGAACCCCAATCGTGAATGACCAAGATGACATCTTCAAGCTCCATAGCTTCAATGAAACCTTCGATATAGCTGTAGTGAGGTTTTACATAGCGCATCACATTGCGCCAGAGATAAGAAGAAGTAGGATTGCCGTGCAGGAAAAGGAAGGTATCGCCTTCTGTGTTGCCTTCGTCGATATAGTGTAGCGAATGCCCATTGATCGTAAGATACTTCGATGTGTAATCAAATTCGGCGGAGAACACCTCTGCTCGCGGGTCGGGGTCAGATTGCGCCAAGGCGGGTAAACTAAATAGGAGGGAGATACCTAAGAAGATCACTCGTGTGCCCGCTTTCGATATTATTGATTTCATCTCTACACCTCTTTGCTTCAGTGTGACCGATATGTACCTACTGTTGCAGCAAGAGCCACAATGCCATCATTATAGTCACTACCACGACCGACAAGACAGGCCTGTGTTTGTAAGGATTGTCCACCTAGAGGGTCTAGTCTATAAGCATCTATTCGATTCATTCAGAAGTTAACACATGTACCCCGATCTCTAAGCTTGCCTACATTCATTTTCCTATTGACTAGTATGACTGTAGTGCACTCAGCCTCTGCTCAGCTATTGAGCGAAGCCCAGCGTCAGCAGCTGCAGACACTAATCGAATCACCCGAGAGGGGCGAAGGACTGCATGCGCGAAATCAGTATCGGAATCCGCTAGCAACTCTGGATTTCTTCGAAGTAACGCCTGAGCTGACCGTGGTTGAGATCTGGCCTGGAGGGCAGGGTGGCTGGTATCGCAGCATCCTAGAGCCTTATTTAGAAAGGCGTGGTAACTATATCCCTGTGCGGGAGAGCCCCGAATTCCCTGAATCAGTGCCGTAGGTAGCAGCCAACTCCGCAGACCGCGTGCTGGTGTTTCGAGCGCATGGATTCATGATCTATGAGCACCCGGCCCAGGACTACTTCGATGCCTTGTATGGAATACTCAAGCCGGGTGGTATTTTCGGTATTGTTGATCACCGTGGTAACGAGGCTGTTCCGCAAGATCCCGAAGGCGTGAACGGTTACGTGAACCAGTCCCATGTCATTATGCTGGTGGAGAATGCGGGCTTCGAGCTTGTCGGACAGGCAGAGATCAACGCTAATGCGGCCGATGACAAAGACCATCCTGAGGGTGTGTATTCTCTGCCGCCAACACTACGCGGCTCCTTCATCAATCGCCGGCTGCGTGGCCGCATGCAGGAAATTGGCGAGAGTGATCGCATGACATTGAAGTTCACTAAGCCACTTTAGTGAATGATCAGGGATAGTCATTCTTGCGCATTCGGCAGAGCCGGTTATCGCCTAGCAGACAAAGTTAATAGAAAGTTAATAGGGTCAGAGTACTAGGCTGAGGCCATAAATCAATTACTCTGCCCTTTTGATTTTCGACTCCCTTTGATATTTGAAGAGAGTAGAATAAGGCCTAGAAGCTGAAGCCAGAAAGGCAGATGAAAAATAGAAGTGGCAATAATTACAAATGACACACCACCACTATCGAGTAGTGATCTCCTACAATGGTAGCCATTACTTCGGCTGGCAAGACTTGGGCGACAAAGAAGATAAAGCTACAGTTCAGGGTTTGATCACTCAAGCGCTCAGAAAAATCTGCAAATACGCAGACTGCACCGTGGCAGGAGCGAGTCGGACAGACGCAGGCGTTCATGCGCAGGGGCAAGTAGCCAAATTCTCTATTCCCCTAGAGATCAGCCCAGAAAAACTTCAGCTCGGCCTCAATTCCTTACTACCCGATGACATTCGAATTTGGCAATGTACAAAATGCCAATCTGATTTCAATCCAAACAAGCAAAGTATCAGCAAGAAATACCGCTACTATTTTTCTACCGATAGAGTTAGCTCGCCGATATTGAGCGGAATTGTCGCCCATGTCCCATCGAAACTAGAAGGTGCTCAAAGCGGCGCCCAGTTGGATCTCGAAAGCATGGGGCAGGCCTGCAAGATTTTTATAGGAGAGCATGATTTCTACAGCTTCTCTAGTAGAGACAAAAATATTGACTCAACTGTTCGAACTATCAGCAAATTGGAAATGAAGAGAACGGATGTATTGGATTTGGATGTCGAAGTCTATTACTTCGAGATAGAAGGGGATGGGTTTCTGCGGCACATGGTGCGTTATATTGTTGGCGCGATCGTTGAGGTGGGAAGACACATCATAGACTCTGAAGATATCCGCCAAGCACTATGCAATCGAAATGAGAAGAAGTTCAGTCCGAAGGCCAAAGCCCGAGGACTTCACTTGATTGGAATTACTTACTAAGAGCGTGGTAATGGAGGCAGCTATAAAAAATAGCAACCTAGGGTCGTAGTAAAGCGTGCTAATTTTTGGCCTCACGCCAAACCTCCCGCGCTCAATTAGATTGCGGGCATCCAGAGAGCCAAAGCTAACGCAAATGAACATGCAAGCACCATAGAAAACTGCTTCCTAGAGTATGAGAGAGAAATACTTTGGGTTGGAAAATAACTCCTGCCGCCCCCTTTAATTCGCATTTCTACCGTCAAAACGAAAAGCCAACAGCAAAACCAGCCACGACTGGGTTCTCCGGGCTACGATGGTGTTCAGCGCCAGGTACAAATTGCACAGCCCATCCCTCGACAGGATTAATCTCCGCTAAGGCCAGTACCGTAGTGGCATCTATTGCGGCCAAGGGTTTTCGTGAACGTACTCCGGCTCACGCCATTCGATCGTTCTGCTTTATACTTCCTCCTCTATGCGATCAGAACATCAAACAACACTAAAAGACGAAGCAGCTACCCTCGAATTCGGTGCCCAGCTCGCCGCCGCCACATTTCAGCAAGCAAATGTGGGCGCACTTAGGTCAGGAGGCAAAGGCATCCCCCACCTAGGCGGCATGATCTACCTCCAAGGCGACCTAGGCGCAGGTAAGACAACCCTATCCCGCGGCTTTATGCGTGCCTTCGGCTATACCGGCGCGGTGAAGAGCCCTACCTATACCTTGGTAGAGCCCTACGAATTCGAGCTCTGTAATATTTATCACTTCGACCTGTACCGCCTGGCGGACCCCGAGGAAGTGGCCTATCTGGGCACGGACGAGTATTTCGCCAAGCCGAATCTCTGCCTCGTGGAATGGGCGGAGAAAGGTGCGAAATGGCTGCCTGGCGCCGATTTGGTGATCGATATTGCCGATCAGGGAACGGGTCGGCGTCTTACTTGTCAAAGTCTCACGGAGAAAGGCGCCATAATTGCCAAAAGATTATGGCCTTGAGGCCGTTGTATTAGACAACGTGAAATATGTCTCAAAGAATTTGTAATGAAGTCACAGCACTCCCTAAGCAGTATTAAGGGCAGCAAGCGCTGCTTCGCCCTCGTTCTAGCAATTTGTACCCTGCTGGCCAGCTTTGCTGTGTCTGCTGCAGAGGTTGAAGAGGTGAGGGTGTGGCGCGCACCGGACCATACCCGACTCGTGTTTGACCTGTCCGGCGAGGTGGAATACAAGCTCTTTACACTCTCCAACCCAGCCCGCGTGGTTGTCGATATCGAAGACTCGTCCTTGGGCGGCGATCTGTCCCTGCTGGATTTTAACGAAAGTCCGATCAGCGGCATGCGTAGCGCGATTCGTGATGAGAACACACTTCGAATAGTTATCGATTTAGGGGCGCAAGTTGAGCCGCGCAGTTTCACCTTGGCGCCGAATAGCGAGCAAGGCGATCGTCTGGTTGTCGATCTGTATGACGAGTCGCCATCTGCTGACGCGCCGAGCAACACCAGCACCGTCTCCTCTAATTCTACCAATGGGCCGCGCAGCGATGAGCGTCGCAATATCATCGTTGCGATCTCGGCCGGACACGGCGGCGAAGATCCCGGAGGCATCGGTTTTGATGGCAGGTTACGAGAGAAGAACATCACGCTGAAGATTGCGCGGGCACTCTTCGATCAGCTGGAAAGAATGCCTGGCTACACGCCGATCATGATTCGTGACGGCGACTACTATGTTGAGCTGCAGCGTCGCTCCGAGATTGCTCGCGAGGAACGTGCCGATCTCTTCATCGCGGTACATACCGACTGGTATCGCACCAGCCGTGCTAATGGCCTGACTATCTATGCGCTGTCGGGTGATAGAGCCGACCGCGAAAATTCTCGCCGTGTTGCACAGAAGGAAAACAATGCGGACCTGCTAGGCGGTGTCGGCGGCGATCTTGACCTCAGTTCCTGGGATGACGATGTCGCGCTCACACTCGTCTCACTGCAGATGGCTTGGAGCATGGAACAGAGTCTGATAGCTGGGACGCGCGTATTGGAATCGTTGGATGGCATGACGCGTCTGCGCCGGGATAAGGTGCAGCAGGCTTCATTGGAAGTGCTGAAGTCGCCGGACATTCCTTCGATGCTCATCGAGACTGGTTATCTGACAAATCCTGATGAAGCAAGAAGGCTTAACACGTCTGCCTTCCAGCAGAAGCTAGCGCGCGGTATCGCGCAGGGTGTTATGAATTATTTCTACGACGCACCGCCGGTAGGATCTCTAGTCGCATGGCAGAAGGCTAACGGCATCGTTCCCCTGCCTGGCATCTACACGGTGAAACGCGGCGATAGTCTTTCGGTAATCGCGCAACGCTACAACGTGAGTCTGGCGGAATTGAAATCGGTGAATAGCATCTCCTCGAACACGATTCACGTTGGCCAGGAGCTTACCATTCCCGGAGCGGGCACAGTGGAGCCGGAAGAGCACACGATTCGTCGCGGGGAAACGCTCTCCGAGATAGCGCAGCGATATCAAGTCAGCCTCGGCAGTTTGCGACAGGCAAACAACATCACTAACGATCGGATCATGATCGGGCAGGTTCTAAAAATACCTGCATCCTAGCTCCTGTTTAGTTAGCTTCTTCTCTTGTTGGTTCTCAGTGTTTTGCCCGTGGTTGGTGCTACAATGCGAGCCTCATTCTCTTTACTGTTACCTGCCAATGTCACGCATCAATCTACTCAGTCAGCGCCTCGCGAATCAGATCGCTGCAGGCGAGGTCGTCGAGCGTCCCGCCTCGGTCGTCAAGGAACTGATGGAGAACAGCTTAGATGCCGGCGCCAGTCGACTCGAGATCGAAGTCGAGCAGGGCGGCACCAAGCAAATTAAGATCAAGGACGACGGACTAGGCATTCATAAGCAGGACTTAGGGCTAGCGCTTAGCCGGCACGCCACCAGTAAAATCGCCGACCTCGAAGACCTAGAGAACATCGACAGCCTTGGCTTTCGTGGCGAGGCGTTAGCGAGTATCAGCTCGGTATCGCGCCTGACTATGACCTCGAAGGCCGACGACGATGTGAGCCCTGGTAGTAGTGACGTCGATGGTGGTAATAGCGGCTGGAAGGTCGTGGCCGAGGGGCAGGAGATGGACGTCATACTCTCGCCCGCCGCACACTCGCGTGGAACCACGGTTGAGGTGCGAGACTTATTTTTCAACACGCCAGCGCGTAAGAAATTTCTAAAAACCGAGAAGACAGAATTCTCGCGCATTGATGAGATTCTAAAACGTATCGCACTGAGTCGCTTCGATGTGCAGTTCTCACTTACTCACAATCAGCGTGCGATTCGCAAACTGCTTCCAGCAAAATCTGATCAGGAGAAACAGCGACGCGTCGCTCTGGTCTGTGGTCCTGCTTTTGTCGAGAGCTCCGTGTTCGTGGAAATGGAAGGGCAGGGTCTGCGTCTTTGGGGCTGGGTAAGTCTGCCGACATTCTCGCGCTCGCAGGCAGACTTGCAATACTTCTACGTGAACGGCCGTATCATTCGCGACAAGCTAGTGACACATGCTGTGAAGCAGGCCTATCGTGACGTGTTGTTTCACGGGCGCCATCCGGCCTATGTGCTGTATCTGGAGTTAGCGCCATCGGCAGTTGATGTGAACGTGCATCCGACGAAGCATGAAGTGCGTTTTCGCGATAGCCGCTTAGTACATGATTTTCTATTTAGTTCTTTACACAAGGCGTTGGCAGAGCTTAGGCCGTCCGATCGACTGGCAGAGAACGTACAGAACAATGGGCAGGAGAGTGATCCGTTCGCTGCCATGCAAAGCGGCAGTGCTGCGGGAAATTTTACTGCCAGCTCTGATTCAAGCTATACAGCGGGAAATTTCAGCGACCAGAACAGTCTGTCACTTGCGGAGCCCTCTTCGAATAGCTATTCCTACAGACCGAACGCAGGGCAGCCTGACGCCGGCGCGATACAGAGCCAGATGGAAAATTTCGCGAAGCTCACTGCCGACGATGCGGAAGTGCCACCGCTGGGATATGCCATAGCACAACTGCATGGAATTTATATTCTCGCGCAGAATAAGACAGGGCTAATCACGGTGGACATGCATGCGGCGCACGAGCGCATCACCTACGAACGCATGAAGACAGCCTGCCAGAATGAAGAGTTGAAGATGCAGCCCTTACTCGTTCCTCTGTCTATCGCAGTGAGTCAGGGTGAAGCCGACTGCGCCGAGACTGAGCAAGAAGCCTTACTTACTATTGGTATCGAGCTTGAGAGAGTCGCTGCGGAATCTATCGTAGTCAGACAGGTCCCTTCGATTTTGCGTAATGCCGACATCGAACAACTGGTGCGCGATGTGCTGTCCGATGTCCTCGAGTACGGTAGTAGCGATCGTATTCAGGCGCATCAGGATGAGCTGCTCTCCACGATGGCGTGTCATGGTTCGGTTCGCGCTAATCGCCTTCTTACGGTCCCTGAGATGAACGCGCTGCTTCGCGACATGGAAGCCACCGAGCGCAGTGGTCAGTGCAATCACGGTAGACCGACCTGGGTGTATCAGAGTTTGGATGAGCTGGACAAGCTCTTTCTCCGTGGGCAGTAAGATCGAGAACGAACTTCCTCTCTAGTCGCGTACAATCTCTTCCTATGAATTCGTCCTCCTCGAAACCCAATGTGATCTGTCTGATGGGCCCGACCGCATCGGGAAAGACCTCCCTCGCCGTCGACTTGGTGCAGCGACATCCGATGCAGATCGTCAGCGTGGATTCAGCACAGATCTATCAGCAGATGAATATTGGTACGGGCAAGCCGGAGAAGGGGGTGCTGGATATCGCGCCGCATAGATTGATCGACTTTATCGATCCAGCCGTGCCCTATTCGGCATGGCAGTTCAGAACAGACGCTTTTAGGGAAATTGACGAGATACTAGACGTTGGCGACACTCCGCTGCTTGTTGGCGGCACGATGCTGTATTTTCGCGTATTGAGAGACGGCCTCGCCGACATGCCTCATGCCAATCCCGAGATCCGCGCCGAGATAGAGACATTGGCCCAGGAACAAGGTTGGGGAGCTGTGCACCAGCAGCTTGCGGCTGTCGATCCGGATTCAGCCGCTAGGATTCATCCAAACGATCCGCAAAGAATACAGCGAGCTTTGGAGGTATACAGGGTCTCAGGCAAGACAATGACCAGCCTACATGCGCAGATGCACGCGAGGCAGGCGGCAGAACTCCCTTATAATTTACATTTTTTCGCGATCCAACCAGAAGATCGCGGCGTATTACACGGTCAGATAGAGGCACGTTTCCGAGGAATGCTTAATGAGGGCTTGGTCGACGAGGTGCAGGCATTACGCTCGCGAGGTGATCTCAGCCACCAACTTCCCTCAATAAAATCAGTAGGATACAGGCAGGTCTGGCAGTATCTGGACGGTGAAATTGACTATGATGGCATGGTGGAAAAGAGTATTATTGCGACCAGACAGCTGGCCAAACGGCAGTTGACTTGGCTGCGTAGTTGGCCAAACCTGCAAAGTTTGAGTAATTCTTCTACTCAATCCGCACAACATGTCTTGAAATACATGGATACCATCGCTATATAGGTAGTGTGCATCGTATAGAGATCGTTGATTCTTTATAGGACGTAAACAGATCTTAGAACCATTCAGCTAGTTCTCGATATCGAGACTGTTGAAACCCGGCTTTGTAGATTGTCGATTGTAAGGAGAATAAAGAATGTCCAAAGGACATACATTACAAGATCCATTTTTAAACGTGCTTCGTAAGGAGCGCATCCCGGTGTCCATCTACTTGGTTAGTGGAATTAAGTTGCAGGGTCAGATTGAGTCATTTGATCAATTCGTGATCCTGTTGAAGAACGCTGTAAGCCAGATGGTCTACAAGCATGCGATCTCAACAGTCGTTCCCGCGCGCAATGTAAAAGTGCCAATGCAGAATCCAGGCGAAGCAGTAGAATTGGGCGAAGATGACGCTGGCGAACCGGGTAACGCGGTTTAGCATTCCTCAGTGAGGTAATTGATTGTTTTTTGACAGGCCCGATTCCGGCGAAGTCTCTATCCTCGTTCACCTCATTATTGATTCAGAGAGTGAACGGGAGGACCCAGCCGAATTTGAAGAATTGGCAATCTCCGCCGGCGCCCAGCCGGTGGACTTCATCACAGGCTCCCGAAAGACACCCTCGCCAAATCTTTTTATTGGATCCGGCAAGCTTGAAGAGATTCAAGCCGCCGTTCTCGCCCATAAAGCAGGGCTAGTTCTATTCAATCACACACTCTCACCCAGTCAGGAACGCAATCTGGAGGCCGAGCTCAAGTGTCGCGTGCTCGATCGTACTGGGTTGATTCTGGATATCTTCGCGCAGCGCGCACGCAGCCACGAAGGTAAGCTGCAGGTAGAGCTGGCGCAGCTGCAACACCTGAGCACACGCTTGAAACGCGGGTGGACTCACCTGGATAGACAGAAGGGTGGTATCGGCATGCGTGGTGCGGGCGAGAAGCAGTTGGAACTCGACCAACGCATGATTGGACAGCGCATCAAGGCCATCAATAAGGGGCTGGAGAAGGTGCGTGGACAGCGTGACCAAGGGCGCCGCTCTAGGCGTCGTTCGGAGGTAGTAACGATATCTCTGGTTGGCTACACTAACGCTGGTAAGTCCTCACTATTTAATAAGATGACCGATGCGCAGACTTACGCGGCGGACCAATTGTTTGCCACATTGGATTCGACACTACGGCGCATTAGCCTAAAGAACTACGGCCCGGTGATCTTAGCCGATACGGTCGGATTCATTAGTCATCTGCCACACCAACTGGTTGAGGCGTTTCGTGCTACGCTTGAGGAGACCGCACAGGCGGATCTGCTTATCCATGTCGTAGACGCGGCAAATGAATTTCATCCAGATCACATTTTTGAGGTCGATAAGGTCTTAGCAGAAATAGGCGCGAAGTCAGTGCCGCAGCTGCTGGTGTTCAACAAGATCGACCTGCTTCCAGGCGTCGAGCCACATATTCAGCGCAATGAGAAAGGTAAGACTATAAAAGTCTGGGTGTCTGCAAAGACTGGCGCCGGCATGGATCTATTGCAGGGCGCGATGAGCGAGCTGCTTGCAGGTAATATGGCGGTCGAGACCCTGAGGGTATCCCCGAGCGAGACGAAACTTCGCAGTCAGCTCTACGACAGCGGATTCATCGAGGAAGAACATATAGACGAGGAAGGTTTCTATGAGCTGCGGGTAAAGCTGCCGCGCACAGACCTCGATCGACTTCTTAAACAAAGCGGTATAGAAGTTATAAGCCACACTATTGCAGTGCAGGAGCAGACTAATTTGGCGGTCGAGATTTAGGCAACAATCGCCTGATCGTATCGGATCGCCGTGTGAAAGTGCAAATTGCTGTGTAAATGAACAATTATTAGCTAAAATCGACCTTCTACGTGTTTAGAAAGTTATGGAGAAGCCAATGGCTTGGAATGAACCTGGAAATAACGACAATGGAAACGGCAAAGACCCTTGGGGTGGCGGTCGTAAGGGCGGCGACCAGGGGCCTCCTGATATAGATGAGGTTGTGCGCAACCTGACCAAAAAGTTCAATAGCCTGTTCGGCGGAGGCAGCGGTGGCTCTAGTTCCACAGGATCCTCGTCCTCAGGCAATGGCGGTCTCTCTGCTGGCTTAATTGCTGGTCTAGTCGTCGTGGTGGCTGTCATTTGGGCATTCATGGGTTTCTATATTGTTGACGAAGCCGAACGCGGCGTCGTCTTGCGCTTCGGTAAAGTGCAGGATTTGACGGTGCAGCCAGGCTTGCACTGGAATCCGCCTATCGTTGATGAAGTTAGCTTGGTTAACGTTTCCGAATTAAACGCGAAGACCTATGAAAATCGCGCGATGCTGACTACCGATGAAAACATCATCGATATCGCAGTTACCGTGCAGTATCTAATTCAGGATCCAGTGAAGTATGTGATCGCGGTGCAGGACCCAGAGCTTAGTCTGGACAACGCATCCGAATCAGCCATTCGCCACGTAGTCGGCGGCAACTTCATGGACCAGATTCTGACCACAGGTCGTGATCGCATCGCAGACGACGTGCATGAGCGCCTGCAGGATTACATGAACGTCTACAACACCGGCATCTTTGTAAGTCAGGTGAACGTAGTAGATGCGCAGCCACCTGATGCTGTTCGTCCGGCCTTCGATGACGTGATCCGCGCCAGAGAAGACGAGCAACGTGTGCAGAACCAGGCTCAGCAATATTCGAATCAGATTATTCCTGAGGCTCGCGGTGAAGCACAGCGACGTATCGAAGCTGCAAATGCTTACAGCGCAGAAGTCGTGGCTGAAGCAACTGGTGACGCCTCTCGCTTCAACCAGCTGCTCACGGAATACTTAAAGTCTCCTGAGGTGACTCGACAGCGACTCTATATCGACTCGCTCGAAGACGTGATGACAGCCAGTAGCAAGATCATGGTCGATGTCGAAGGTGGCAACAACATGTTGTTCCTGCCATTGGACAAGCTGATGGAACAAAATAATTCAAGCATCAATTCGAATAATACTACGACCGATCTCAGGAATTTGGCAGACCAATTGGCGCCTTTTTTACCGGGACCAAATAGTACAAACAGCGTAGATCGTTCGCGACTACCTACTACTGGACGAGGAAATCGATAATGAAAAATTTTATAGCGGTTGGTATTATTTTTCTCGTCGTCATAGTCGGAAGCAATTCTCTTTTCGTTGTAAAGGAAACCGAGCGAGCTGTGATGCTGCAGTTCGGTGAATTGGTACAAGAATCTATCGACCCAGGTCTGCATGTGAAGATTCCATGGGTTAATAATGTACGTAAATTCGACGCGCGAATCTTGACCGAAGATGCGCCTCGACGTCGCTTCCTGACGCTGGAGCAGAAGGCACTGGAAGTCGATTCTTATGCGAAGTGGCGCATCGTCGATGTGGGTCAGTTCTATGTGTCAACACGTGGTAACACGACAACAGCCGGCAGCTTACTTGCGGAACGTATTAACGATGGTCTGCGTGACCAGATTGGTAACCGTACTCTTGCTGAAGTTGTTGCTGGGGAGAGAGATCAGCTGATGCTCGCTCTAACAGCAAGTCTAAATGAGACTACAGCTGCGGATTTGGGTATCGAAATTATTGATGTGCGAGTAAAACGTATCGATCTGCCCGAAGATGTACGTTCTTCTGTTTATGAGCGTATGATTACAGAGCGAAACAGAGAGGCGCAGGAACTGCGTTCTTTCGGTGAAGAACTCGCGATCGGTATTCGTGCTGACGCTGATCGTCAGGCAACAATCTTTCGCGCCGAGGCTTACAGAGATGCTGAGCAACTTCGCGGTGAAGGTGATGCGACTGCAACGGCAATCTATGCCGAGGCCTATAACAAAGATCCTGAGTTCTATGCGTTTACCCGCAGCCTGAATTCATATAGAGAGACGTTCAGTTCGAAAGGTGACGTACTCTTGCTTGATCCAAACAGCGACTATTTCAAGTATCTGAAAAACGGGATCTCGCGGTAAACTCGATTCAAGCAGTAGAGTTTTGAAAATCAGTTAAGTTAACAACCGTAAACCTGAATCGCGTTCAGCGATTCAGGTTTACTTTTTTGCTGTGTGAAAAGCTGCGAGCTTAGGGCATTAGCAAGAAGAGGCGAAACTATGTGGCACGAGCTGGCCATTGCATTTTGTCTGATGCTCGTAATAGAGGGGATAATTCCTTTCATTAGCCCCGGTAGGTGGCGAAAGATGTTGCTAGTGTTGGATCAGATAGACGACAACACCATGCGCATGATTGGTTTAGGAAGTATGCTGACCGGTACGGTCTTGCTGCTGATAATTAATTAGATCGTCGTAATTTTACGAATAAACATTTTAAGTTTGATGAGTGAAAGCTAAATAGACATGACTTCTGCAAAGCGCTGGTTACTTCCCGATGGTGTCGAGGAAATTCTCCCCCTAGAGGCGAGCAAGTTAGAATACTTGCGTCGTGAGATTCTGGATCTCTATGAATCCTGGGGCTATCAGTTAGTTATTACTCCACTCATAGAGTATCTGGATTCGCTGCTCGTCGGCTCGTCCCAAGATTTGGATCTGCACACGTTTAAAATTACCGACCAGCTCAGCGGTCGCATGATGGGCATCCGTGCAGACATTACACCGCAGGCTGCGCGAATTGACGC
>Ga0307986_10002173_pt1 | contig 14092 bp, 13 predicted proteins | sample EllFjometageno82_FD_203170 | JGI IMG/M metagenome (GOLD analysis project Ga0307986, IMG submission 203170) | Marine microbial communities from Ellis Fjord, Antarctic Ocean - #82 | ecosystem: Environmental > Aquatic > Marine > Unclassified | place: Southern Ocean | collected 2014-10-09
GTCGCCATCTAACTCAACGACTGGGTTTTTTACCTTAATTTTTGACATATATAATTTTGTAAATATAAATTGATTAAAATGATTTTTTATACATATTAGGCATCATTATCAAATTTAAAAAAATGTTAAATACAATTTTACCAAAAATACACAAAGAAGGTTACCGTTTTTTGGCCATTGCCATAGTAATCACTTTTATTTGCCTGCTAGTTTCAAAAGCTCTAGGGTTAATTGCAATCTTATTAACTGTTTGGGTTTACTACTTTTTTAGAGATCCAGACCGTGTATCTATTAAAGATGATAATTTTTTAGTAAGTCCAGCTGATGGCTTAATATCTAATATCGCCGAAGTAGATGGCCCAGCAGAACTTTCTTTAGAAAATAAAAAATTTACAAAAATTAGTATTTTTATGAATGTTTTTAATTGTCACGTTAATAGAACACCTATTTCGGCAAATGTAGAGGAGATATTTTATAAGCCAGGAAAATTTTTGAACGCTTCGTTAGATAAATCTAGTGAAGAAAATGAAAGAAATTATTATAGACTAAAACTAAAAGATGGAGATGAAATTATAATTGTTCAAATAGCAGGATTAATAGCCAGAAGAATAGTAACTGAAGTTGAAATTAATCAATCTATCGAACAAGGTGAACGAATTGGAATGATAAGATTTGGGAGTAGAGTAGATGTTTACTTTAATAATAGAAAATTATTAGCTAAGTTAGGACAAAACGTAGTTGCTGGTGAAAGTTTATTAGCAGTAAAATAAAATGGAAGAAAAAAATCCTTTTAAATTAGTAGCGTCAAAAAAATCTAGATTTATCTTACCCAACTTGTTAACTTTAATTGGTGTTTGTCTTGGCATCAGCTCAATAAAATTTGCATTAGATCAGAATTATAGTTTGGCCGTAATTTTTTTAATTTTTGCGGCTATTCTAGATACATTAGATGGCAGAATAGCTAGACTAATTAAAGGAACTTCTGAATTTGGAAAAGAATTAGACTCGCTAACAGACTTTGTAAGTTTTGGTATTGCCCCAGCTTTTATATTATATTTCTGGGAGCTAAAGAATTATGGAAAAATAGGGTGGGCAATAACTTTGATTTTTTCTGTTTGCTGCGTGTTGAGGCTTGCAAGATTTAATCTAGTAAAAATTTCTGAAAATGATGAATGGAAACGTAATTATTTTGAAGGTATACCATCACCAGCTGGTGCAATTATAATATTACTACCATTAATTTATGAACTTTCAGAAATTCAGTTAAATTTAGATATTAAAAAATTTACCCCTTATTTAGTTGTAATAGTTGCTTTGCTCTTGATCAGCAATATTCCTACTTTTTCTTTAAAAAAAATTAAAGTATCAAGTCAATTAACTATTTTTTTGTTATTTGGAATTGTAATTATTTTTGTTTCATTAATATTTTTTACATTTAAAGCGCTATTATTTCTAGGATTGCTTTACCTAATGTCAGTCCCTGCTAGTTATTTTTTATACAAAAGAACAAAAAAAAAATTAAGTAAAATTTCGAAAGAAGACGAAGATCACGAAGATATTCTTTAATGAAAAAGACAAAAAGAGCAAAAAAAAGTAGAACTTGGGTCATTAAACAACATCGTGATCAATTTTTCAAAAAGGCTAAAGTACTCGGCTATAAGTCAAGAGCAGCTTTTAAATTAATTGAATTAAATCAAAAATTTAATTTTATAAAAAAAAACTCAAATTTATTAGATATTGGTTCCACACCTGGGGGGTGGTCACAAGTAGCTTCAAAAATTATAACCAATGGAAAAATTCTTGCTATAGACATAACACCAATGGAAAAAATAAGTAATGTACAATTTTTAAATAACAATTTCTCTGATGATCAAATTCAAGATAAAATTCTAAAATTCTTTAATGATAAAATTGACGTTATAGTTTCTGATATGGCAGAAAATACAACTGGCAATAAAACGGTCGATTCTATTAGAACAAATAGTCTTTGTGCTGATGTTATTAATTTTTCGTTAAAGGCATTGACGAAAAAGGGCAGTTTAATATGCAAATTATTTATGGGGGAAGATTTTCTGGAAGTAAAGAATCTTGCAAAGAAAAATTTTACAAATGTAGATTTTTTCAAGCCAGAATCAAGCAGAAGTGAGTCAAAAGAAACCTATATAATCTGTTCGGCATTAAAGACTTTGTAAAATTTTAAAATTGTATATAAGTTTATATGGAAGCAATCAAAGAAGCTCTAACATTTGACGACGTGTTACTTGTGCCTCGATATTCTTCCGTGTTACCCTCAGAAACAAATCTGCACACAGAATTAGGCCATAACTTAAAATTAACAATTCCATTCATTTCATCTGCAATGGACACTGTTACAGAATCAGATATGGCTATAGCTATAGCTCAAAAAGGTGGGTTAGGTATTATCCATCGCAACCTATCAATTTCAGATCAATCTAAAGAGATTAAAATAGTTAAAAAAAAAAGTTTATTAGTAGGGGTAGCAGTAGGCACTAGTGAGGAAGACTTAGTACGAACAAAATCAGCATTGGATGCTGGTGTGGATTTAATAGTGATTGATACAGCGCATGGTCACAGCGATAAAGTTATAAAAGTACTATCTAAAATAAAAAAATTAAGTTTAAAGAAACCGATTTGTGTAGGTAATATTGCTACAGCAGAAGCAGCGTTAAAGTTGTACAACGAAGGTGCGGACATACTTAAAGTAGGTATCGGTCCAGGGTCAATTTGTACTACCAGAATGATTGCTGGTATTGGTATGCCCCAAATTAGTGCTGTCATGGAAGTTAAAAAAAGTATGAAAAATAAAAAAATTAAGATTATTTCAGACGGCGGGATTAAATTTTCAGGAGATATTGTCAAAGGTATAGCAGCCGGTGCAGATGCTATTATGATGGGTTCAATTTTCGCAGGTACTGAAGAGAGCCCAGGAAAAAAATATAAATTTAAAAATAAGTTTTATAAATCTTATAGGGGCATGGGATCTATAGGAGCTATGTCGGCGGGTTCTTCAAACAGATATTTTCAAAAAAACCACAAAGATAAATCTAAATTTGTTCCAGAAGGTGTAGAGGCTAGAGTAATTTACAAAGGTTCGGTTGATAAAATATTATATCAGCTACAAGGAGGGCTAAGATCATCAATGGGCTACATAGGGGCAAATAAAATTATAGAAATACAGAAAAAAGCCAAATTTGTAAAAATCACTAAAGCAGGTTTTTATGAGAGTATGGTACATAGTGTTGAGATTTCAAGAGAAAAGCTTAATTATAAGTTATGAAAAAAAAATTATTATCTATTTTAATATCGCTTTTTATATCAAATATTGTTTATGCAAATAATCTACATTTTGAAACAGGAAAAAAATTATTTGATAGTAAAAAATACAAAGATTCCAAGTTTTATTTTGAAAAAGATATTGTATTTAATCCGAAAAATGAAAACTCATATTTATATTTAGCTAAAATATTTAAAAAAGAAAAGAAAGATATTTTAGAAGAAAACAACCTGGACACAGTTTTGTTGCTTAACCCTAAAAATGAAGAAGCTATTTATCTTTTAACACTATTAAATATTAAAAAGTCTAATTTTTTGAAGGCAAAAGAACTTATTGTAACACTAACATCCGTATGTCAAAAAATGTGTTCAACAAAAAAAGATCTACAAAAAGAATTAGATAGTTTGCAAAAAAGCAAATGATCCAAAGTTTAAAAAAAGACAAAATCATCATCGTAGATTTTGGCTCACAAGTGACCAAATTGATTGCAAGAAGAATTAGAGAGCATAAAGTTTTTTCAGAAATTATTACAGCTAAGGATTTAAAAAAAAAAAATGTTTTTGAAAACGTCAAAGGGATTATTCTGTCAGGCGGACCATCAACAGTAACAGTGAGTAAATTTCCAAATATTTCCAAAGAAATTTTTGATTTAAAAATTCCAATTTTAGGAATTTGCTATGGATTACAATTAATTGCCAAACATTTTAAAGGTAAAGTTAAGTCAAATATTAAAAAAAGAGAATTTGGAAGAGCGCTGTTGTTTAAATCTAAGGAATCTTTGTTATTTAAAGGTTTTTTTAATAGAGATAAGTGCAATATATGGATGAGTCACCAAGATACAATTTACAAGTTACCAAAAGGATTTACCAAAATAGCATCAACCAAAGATTCATTGATAGCTGCTATAGAAAACAAAAAAAAGAAAATATATGGAATTCAATTTCATCCAGAAGTGACACACACAGAAAATGGAAATATTGTTTTCAAAAACTTTATATTCAATATTTGTAAAGCTAAAAAAGAATGGAAATTAGAGAATGAAAAAACAAGAATTATAAAAGAAATAAGAAGTACGGTAAAAAAAGACCAAGTAATTTGTGCTTTATCCGGTGGCGTAGATAGTAGCGTAGTAGCTTTATTAATACATAAAGCTATAGGTAAAAGATTAAGATGCATCATGGTTGACACAGGTTTAATGAGAAAAGATGAATTTAAATCTACTTATAAAATTTTTATAAATAAATATAAGCTCAATGTTAGAATTATCAAAGCTTCAAAAATTTATTTTCGACAGCTTAAAAATATAATCGATCCAGAAAAAAAAAGAAAAATTATAGGAAATTTATTTATTAAAATTTTTGAGAAAGAAGCACAAAAATTTAATAACATTAAATTTTTAGCACAAGGTACGTTGTATCCTGATATTATTGAAAGTAGATCAAACACTGGAAGCAAAACATCAAAAATTAAATCACATCATAACGTTGGTGGGTTACCAAAAAAAATGAATTTAAAATTAATAGAACCCCTGAAAGAATTTTTTAAAGATGAAGTAAGAATGCTCGGAGATGCTGTTGGATTGATAAAAAAAATATCGAACAAACATCCTTTTCCAGGTCCCGGATTAGCTATAAGAATTGTGGGAAATATCACGCCTGAAAAAGTGAGAATTTTACAAGAAGCAGACTACATATTTATAGAAGAACTTATCAAAAATAAATTATATGATAAAATTTGGCAAGCATATGCAGCCCTCCTACCGGTCAAAACCGTAGGAGTGATGGGAGATAGAAGAACTTATGAATATATTTGTTTATTGAGAGCTGTAGTATCCGAAGATGGAATGACTGCTGATTATTTTAGTTTTCCAAAAAAATTTTTAGATGAAATTTCTAATAAAATTATAAATAGGGTAAGTGGTATCAACAGAGTAGTTTATGATATAACCTCAAAACCACCAAGTACAATTGAACTCGAATAAAGTGAAAAAAAAAATTTTAAAAATTATACAATCAAAAAACAATGTTCCTTTGGTTTGTTTAACAGCATACTCCAAACCTTTCGCAAAAATTCTTGATAAATATTGTGACATTGTTTTAGTTGGAGATTCATTGGCTACTGCAATGTACGGTATGAAAAATACACATGAGGTTACTATAGAGATGATGATACAGCACGGCATAAGTGTAAAACAAAATCTTAATAAAGCACTTTGCGTTATTGATATGCCTAAGGATTCTTACAAAACTACAAAGCAAGCAATTAAAAATGCAAGATTAATTTTTAAAAAAACTAAGTGTGACGCTGTTAAATTAGAATGTAATGGTAAAAACTATGAAATTATTAAAAATATAGTGAAGAAAGGAATGCCAGTAATGGGTCATATTGGATTTACACCACAATATCACAAAAAATTTAAGCCCCAGGGTGATTCAATAAATGAAAAAAAAAAACTATTAGATCAAGCAAAAAAAATTCAAGAAGCAGGTTCCTTCAGCTTAGTGCTGGAATGTGTCAACAAAAATACAGCAAAAATAATCACAAAATCTTTAAAAATACCAACAATAGGAATTGGAGCATCCTTGAATTGTGATGGTCAAATTCTTGTAACAGACGATATGTTAGGATTAAGCGGTTTTTATCCAAAATTTGTTAAAAAATTTGCTAATTTGAATAATATAATTGAAATAGGAGTTAAAAAATATAAAAAAGCAGTGATTAATAAAAAACACCCAACTAAAAAAAATACATTCTAACTTATGTCAAACGAAACAACAAAAAAAAATTTTTTATTACAAATTTCTTATTTCATAAAAAAAAAAATTAAACTATTCATATTTTTAGGATGTTTTTTATTAATTTCATTAATTACTTTCCTTTTTTTTCAAAATCTGGCAGAGAAAAATAACATTATAATTGCAGAACAATATATTTATGCTTCTACTCTTGAGAAACAAAAAAAAATAAATGAAAGCAAAGCTGTACTAGAATCAATAATTAATAAGGATCATCCTTTTTATTCACCACTGGCTCTATACTTTATAATAGATAAAAATTTTGAAAAAGATACTTCAAAAGTAATTTATTTTTTTAACAAAATTTTAAAAAACAGTTCTATAGATGAAGAAAAATTAAATTTGATAACAATAAAAAAAGCAATTTATTTAATTAATTTAGACAATGAAGAGCTAATTGTTAAAACGCTTAATCCTATCATTAATTCTAACTCTGGTTGGAGGAATATAGCTATTAATTTAATAGCTGAATATTTTTTGTCAAAAAATCAAAATGTTAAAGCTGAAGAATATCTTCAGTTATTAAAAAATAAAACCAACAAATAATAATTAATGAAGAATTTTATCTTAGTCTTTGTTATTTTGATGCTACCCTCATGTTCATTTGATAATAAGACTGGTTTATGGAATGATGCTTCTGACATACCAGTAGATAATCAAATAGTTAAATCAATTAATTTGCAAAATCAACAAAATACGTATCAAGATGTGTTTACAAAAAAGGAATCCTTCAATGGTGAAGTTGATGCGGTAAGTAATTCTTCTTTAAAGATAGATACCCCAATTACAGTAAACAACTGGTTTGAGGAATATGGAACTAAAACGAACAATATTTCTAATTTTTCATATGATGGAACTAATACCTTGTTATCAAAAAGTTCAAAATTAAGGAAACTTTCTTCAGGTGACAATATACTTTTTTACAATGATAATTTAATTGCTTCTGATCAACGTGGAAAAATTTTCATTTATTCTTTGAGTCTGAACAAAAAAATATTCGAGTATAATTTTTATCAAAAAAAATTTAAAAATTTCAAAAAAAAAATATATTTTACAATACACAATAACTCTTTATATGCTGCAGATAATCTAGGATATATTTATGCTATTGACCTAGCTAAGAAATCTCTGATTTGGGCAAAAAATTATGGAATACCTTTTAGATCCAATCTTAAAATTATTGAGGAACAAATTTTTTTAGTTAATCAAGATAATGTGATTTATTCTATTGACGCAATTACTGGTGAGAAAAAATGGCAATTTTCTACAAGTCCGACTTTTTTAAAGTCCGACTTTAAAAATAATATTGCTATTGATATATTTAATAAAAATTTATTCTTTTTAAATACTAGTGGTGAATTTTATTCCATAAATTATTTAACTCAAAAAATTAATTGGGTTTTAAATCTTAAAAGTTCTTCTTTAGTAGAAAGTAGTGAATTATTTTTAAGCCAACCTATTGTTTTTATTAATGACAGCTTAATTATTTCTACAGGAAGATCTATATTAAATTATAATACCTTAGATGGCTCTAGAAATTGGAGATTCCCATCTAATATAGTTTTAAAACCTATACTTACTACTAATTATACATACATATTATCTAATAATGATTTGTTGATTTGCATAGAAAATAAAACAGGTAAAGTTTTTTGGTCACAAAATATTTATAAGAATTTAGAAGTAAAAAAAAAAAAAATAGGAAAATTTCATGATTTTAAAATAATTAATAATGAAATTAGTATTTTTTCAAAGAAAGGTTACTACTTAACATTTAATTCTAGCAATGGAATACTACAAAAAATAAAAAAAATTAGTAAAAATGGAATCAACTCTAAAATAGTTTTACTTAAAGAACATATGTTTTTGATTGATAATTCAAATAAATTATTAAAGTTTAATTAGCTTAATTATTTGACTTTGAACTTAAAAGAGAAAGTTGAGTAACTTTGCCTTGCCCCAGGAGATCAGTTGGTTTCACTGGATATTCCCCCGTAAAATAATGATCACTTAATTGTGGATATAATTTATTCCTCTCTTTATAACCAATGGCTTTGTAGAGTCCTTCGAGGCTCAAAAATTTTAATGTTTTAGCATTTATATGCCTGCACATTTCTTCGTTACTTTTTCCGCTAGCCAACAGCTCTTTTTTTGTAGGCATATCTACTCCATAAAAATCTGGATAAAGAATTTCTGGGCATGCAATTCTTACATGTACTTCTTTAGCACCCGCGTCGTAAAGCATTTTTACTATTTTATGGCAAGTAGTGCCTCTTACCAATGAATCATCAACTAAAATAATAGATTTATTTTCTACCAATGTTCGAGTAGCATTCAATTTCAACTTAACACCAAAACTTCTAATACTTTGAGTCGGTTCAATAAAAGTTCTACCTACATAGTGATTTCTAATAAGCCCTAATTCAAAACTTTTTTTGGAATATTGACTGTAACCTAGGGCAGCTGGTACGCCTGAGTCCGGTACTGGCACCACAACATCAGCATTAATATCAGTTTCTTTAGCTAGTTCTTCACCCATTTTTTTTCTGTATTCATATGCACATTTATTTTTAAGCATACTGTCAGGTCTAGCAAAATAAATATATTCAAATGCATCAGGTCTTGCTTTTTTTGGTGGGAAGGGCTTTAAGCTACTTAATTGATTATTTTCAATTACTATAATTTCCCCATTCTCTACTTCTCTTATAAATCTAGCGCCAACAATGTCTAATGCACAAGTTTCTGATGCAAAGATAAATGAATCTTTTAACTTTCCGACTACAAGTGGTCTAATACCAAAAGGATCTCTAATACCGATTAATTTTTTATTAGTCATCATCACTAATGCATAGCCACCTTGTATTTGAAATAGAGTATCAATAATTTTATCTGTCATCTTACTCCTATTAGATCTTGCTATTAATTGAACAATAGTTTCTGTATCACTTGTTGTTCTAAAGATAGCTCCGTCTTTAACCAAGCTATTTCTAAGTTCTATAGCATTTGTTAGATTGCCATTATGAGCTAAGCTTACTCCGCTAGAATAAAGATCAGCAAAAAAAGGTTGAACATTTCTTAAAGAAACCTCCCCAGTTGTAGAATACCTGTTATGACCAATTGCTTTATTACCAGGTAACTGTTTTATTGTTTCAGGATTAGTAAAATGGTCACCAACTAAACCTTGTCTTTTTTCTAGATAAAATTTTTCTCCATCAAATGATGAAATCCCGCAACCTTCTTGACCTCTATGTTGCAGTGCATGTAAACCCAGCGCTACCAAAGGAGAAGCATCTTCATGGTCGGAAATACCAAAAACACCACATTCTTCCTTTGGTTTATCTAGTTTAAATTTTTTCAATTTTTTCTTTAGTTTCTATAATATCTTTGTAGCTTGGGAACTCATCATTGAATAAATCACTTCCTTTTTTAACTAAATTAAAAGAAAAGGTGCCTGTTGTTGATATACCCCATTTTTCATAAGGATAAAACCAGTTTAATATTGAAAAAAGACAAACTACAACTATGTAACCTTTAAAAATTCCAAAAAGAACACCAAAAGATTTGTCTACAGAACCAACACCTGTCCAAGTTACTGTTCTCCCAATAGCTTTTCCTAAAATAATAGTAATAAATAAAGTTATAATAAATACAAAAATACCAATTCCAACATTGTAAATAAATTCAGACTCAATATAGTTATTTACCCAAGGTTGTAATTTAGGGACAAAAATTATTGTCGAAACAACAGAAGCCACCCACTTCAGGGACGACAGAAAGCTTAACGAAAAGCCATCTGAAAAGCATTTAATTATATTGTATAAAATTACTAGTACAAAAATAATATCAAAGAACAAGATATCTTCTTTTATAAATTCAATTAAACTATTCATCACCGAAAGGTTTTAGAACTAAAATTAGCTTTGGTAAAAGTGTTAGCACTGAAATCAGAGCTAAAAGCATGGCTATACCCGTAAAGATACCAAAATAAATAGTTGGTATAAAATTAGATAGTACTAGAATAGAAAATCCAAAGACAATAGTGATCGAGGTATTAAGTATAGCCACTCCAACTGTATTGTGGCACCTATCAACCGTTTGATTGTAGTTTTTGTTTTTCTTAAATTCTTCTTTGAATCTGTAAATGTAGTGAATACTATTATCTACAGCTATACCAATAGTAATTGCAGCTATCGTGATAGTCATCATATCTAATGGAATCCCAAGAAGGCCAATAATACCTAAAATAAAAAATGCAGCCATAAAGTTAGGAACAACTCCAATAAAAGAAAGCATTAAATTTCTAAAAAGAATTAAAAACATCAATGAAATTCCAATCATAACCACACCTAAGGTTAAAATCTGTGATTTAAAAAGACTTTGTAGTAAATTATTAAAAAGAATTACAACGCCTGCTAGTTTGTATTCATCTTTTGTTAATCCTACCTTGGTAATTAATTCATTTTTTATTTTATTAATTAGATCATTCCTTCTGAGGTCTTTTGTAGAATCTTTAATTCTCACACTAATTCTGGCTTCACTATTTTTTACAGACACATAAGGAGAAATAATTTCTTCTCTGATTTCTTTCGGAATCTTGCTATACAAAACCCCCGTCTCCAACGTTTCAAGTTTATTACCAGTCAAGTCTTCTGCTACTCTTACTATTGAGCCAAAAGACATAACTTTTCCTATTTCTGGTAAAGAATCTAAGTAATCATGTACTTTTAGAATTTTATCTATTTTATTTCTTGTGAACCAATACTTTGCTGGATCTTCTTTGTTATCCTGGTTGTCATCATCCCACTCAGAAAACTCATCATCTCTTCCTTTTTTTTTGTCGCTATCAGGAAATTTTAAAATAACGTCTAAGGTGGTAGTTCCACCCAACTTATCATCAATAAGTTTCATACCTTTATAGATTTCAGTTTTTTTATCAAAATAGTTAATAAAACTATTCTCTACTTCTAATTTTGAAATCCCAAATATACTTAAAATCATTACAATCAAGGCAGCCCCAAATATTACAGAAGTATTATTTTTAGTAAAATTACTAAGTGCATTAGTTATTCTAGATTTCTCTTCTTTTTCACCAATAGAATCTCCCACACTGCTGAAAACATTAAGGAGAGCAGGAACTAAGGTAAAAGTTACAATCATTGAAACAATAAGTCCCAACGTCATCATCCAACCAAAATCAATAATAGGTTTAATACCACTAAATATTAAAGACAAGAAAGCACAAATTGTAGTTAAAACTGTGTAAAGTATAGGTAAAAACATTTTACTACTTGCTTCGTAAACAGCCTCTTTAATGCTGAAATTTTCAAATTCTCTTTTGATCTGCAAGTATCTTACAGTGACGTGAATATTCATCGCCATATTTAATATCAACATCAAGGCTATAAAATTTGAGGATATCACCGTAACTTTCCAGCCTAGCAGACCTAAAACTCCAACCATTGTACCCACTGAAAAAGCACAACCAAGCAATGGTATAACAACTAATTTAATTTTTTTAAATATAAGCCACAGTGTAATAATAATAAATAAAAATACTCCTATTCCAAAAACAACAATGTCACTCTGGACGAATGACATCATATCATCTGTTATCATTGGTAACCCACCCAAGTGTATTTGCGCATTTTCTCCGTATCTTTTAATTACGTCTCTAATCTCTTTAATATTTTGATGGTTTTTTTGATTGTATAAATTTCTGTAGGCGTCGTATTCATTATTAAAAATATCTCTACTTTTTTTTTGTGAGCTATTTAGATTTCCTTTTAGTTCCAAATTAAAATAGTTATTTTTAGTTTTTATGAGCTCATTTAATTTTTTATCTTTTTTTAGATAAACAACCACACCCGAGGTTTTGCCATCACTGCTAATAACGTAGTCTCTATAAATAGGACTATTAAGGATTTCTTCAAAACCCCTTACTCTATCTATTTTAGGATAAGACAAAGTTTTATAATTCTTTAACCTTTCCATTAAAGGTTCGTCGCTATTTTTAAAAAGTGGAACGTCAATTACAGAAACCACACTATCTACCCATTCAAGCCTTTCTATCTTTGATTTTAGAAACTGAAGGTTAATAATAGTCTCCTCGTTAGTAAAACTTAATACAGGAGTATAAGTAAGAACTAGGTAGTCTTTAGCTCCATACCTTTCGCTAACTTCTCTTAAATATTTTAAATCTTTATCGCTTTCTAGCAATAAAGAGTCAGTTGATGCATCTAATTTAAAATCTTTTGAAAAATAGAGAAAAAACGATAGAGCACAAAAAACTAAAAGAATAGAAATTTTTGAGAAATCAATAATTAGTGTTTTATAAATTTTACCAAACATTGCTTAAGTTGAGATATATATTAAATTTTAGTTAACTAATAAAGAATTAATTTTTAGGCAAATCTTTAAATTTAGTAAACATGCCCTCAAATTCTACGTGCACAGTCCCTGTTGAACCATGCCTATGTTTACCGACAATAAGACTCGCTAACCCGTGAATATCACTCATTTTTGATTGCCATTCAGCGTGTTCAATTGATCCTTGTTTTGGTTCTTTTTTTTCAAGATAATATTGTTCCCTGTAAACAAACAGAACAACGTCGGCATCTTGCTCAATGGAACCCGACTCTCTTAAGTCTGATAACTGGGGTATTTTATCATCTCTCTGTTCAACAGCTCTAGATAGTTGTGATAGAGCAACCACGGGTACGTTAAGCTCTTTAGCAAGTGCTTTTAAACCTTGTGTAATTTCTGATATCTCCTGAACTCTACCATCCATTCTATTTGAGTTGGTTCTCATTAATTGTATATAATCAACAACAATTAATTTTAAACCAAATAATCTTTTAATTCTTCTTGCCCTGTTACTAAGAGTCGAAATTGCTATAGCCGGTGTTTCATCTATATAAAGAGGCAAGTCATATATATTTCTTGATGTCTCTATATATCTATTTAATGTTTCTTCTGATGCTTTTCCTCTTCTTATTTCGCTAGAAGAAATCCTTGCTTGTTCAGATAAAATTCTAGTCGATAGCTGCTCAGAAGACATTTCTAAAGAAAAAAAAGCAACAGATCCTTTTTCGTTATTTTCTTGCATATTTTTGGCTGCATAATACGCAATATTAGTTGCAAGGGCTGTTTTACCCATTGATGGTCTTCCAGCTATAATAACTAAATCAGACTTATGAAGCCCACCTAATTTTTCATCTAAGTCTGTTAAGCCAGTAGGAACCCCAACAATACCTTGGTCACTCTTCATGGCCAAAGTAGCCATTTCAATGGTCTGATCTAATGCTTGATTAAATTTTAAAAAAGTCTGTGAAAAATTTCCTCTTTCAGCTAAATCAAACAATGATTTTTCTGCATCTTCAATTATATTTTCTCCTGTTTTTTCTAGTTGATCATCTTTTGCCTGGTCTTCAATCCCGTCTGAAATAAATATTAGCTCTCTTTTTACATACATTTCATGAATTATTTTTGCATAATCAATTGCTTGTTTTATTGAAGAAGAGAACCTTGTTAATTTAACTAAATAATCCACCCCGCCAACCTCGCTTAAGCCTGAATCATTCTCAAAGTAATTTTTCAGAGTGATAGGGTTAGCTATCATTCCTTTGTTGTTTAAGGTTTCAATAACTTCATAAATTTTTCTATGAACAGGATCAAAAAATTTTCCACCAGTGACAATGTTTGAAATTTCATCAATAATGTCGTTATTAACTAAAACAGAGCCTATTAGAGATTGTTCAGCTTCAATATTTGATGGTAATTTTTTTTCTTCTGTAGTGCTAATAGTTAATCTTGCTTTCTCCATACTGAGCATAATAGTTTAAGCAAATATAATAGAAACTTAAAAGTTACACACTTTTTTGTTTACCTGTGGAAAAACGTTTTATATGGAGTCTATTTTATCAACATCTAAATTTACAACAGCCATAACTTCAGCGTGTAAATTTATATTGATTTTATATTTACCCGTTTGAGTAATTTCTTG
>Ga0307986_10002175_pt1 | contig 14084 bp, 10 predicted proteins | sample EllFjometageno82_FD_203170 | JGI IMG/M metagenome (GOLD analysis project Ga0307986, IMG submission 203170) | Marine microbial communities from Ellis Fjord, Antarctic Ocean - #82 | ecosystem: Environmental > Aquatic > Marine > Unclassified | place: Southern Ocean | collected 2014-10-09
GTTTCATTTATTTTTTCATTCTTAACTATTGTTTCATTTGCCCAAACTCCACAGCATGTATGTGGCTCATATGATGGGTACCTTGAAGATGATCAAAAGAAATATCCTGAATTTTATAAAAGTTTAGAGAAAAGAAATAGTCAGTTAGAGGATCAGAATATTCATCTCTTAAAGACTATTAATCCTACTTCAAAAAATATAGGTAAGAAAATTATTCCTGTTGTTGTTCATGTGATTCACAATTTTGGAAGTGAAAATGTAACAGATGATCAGATTAATGATGCATTAGAACTTCTTAATAATAATATTAATGGACAAGATGATGATTTTATTTCAAGAACTCCTGATGTTTTTGCTGCAGTTGTTGGTAGACCTAATTTAGAATTTCGTTTAGCAACAATTGATCCTAGTGGAAATCCAACTTCAGGAGTTAATAGACTTCAATCTGAAATGACTACAGTTCCTAATCCTAGAAATCAAATTAAGTCATTAAGTTACTGGAACTCTTATCAATATTTAAATATCTGGGTAGTAAAAAGTCTTCCAGCTGAAAGTAATGGAGGTACTCTGCTAGGATATGCTCAATTTCCTGCAAGTGGCAGTATGTCCACAGATGGAGTGGCCCTTATTTCTAGTCAGTTTGCTAGTTTATCGTCATCAACATTAACACATGAGGTTGGGCATTGGCTTGGATTAAGACACGTTTGGGGTGATGCCTTATGTGGAGATGATCAAGTTGCTGATACTCCACCACAAAGATATTCTAATGGTTTTGGTGATAATCCTGGTCCACTTCCAACTACATCCTCTTTTCCTTATCATGTAGGTCTGCAAAATCAAGGGTGTATATCAGATAGTTTGAACTGGGCAGGAGAGATGTTTATGAATTATATGGATTATACATCAGATCAATATTGTACTATGTTTTCTGAAGGTCAAGTTGGAATTTTTAATGAAACATTAGAAGGTACTGAAGGAGGTTTTGGTTTTAGAGAATATATGTGGCAAGAAGAAAATTTAATTAAAACTGGAACAATGGAAGGTGCTGTACCTCCTTCATGTAATAAACAAGCTGATTTTTCTGAAGGATTTGGTAATACATCTATATGTTTAGGTGAGGATGCTTGGCTTAAATCTAACAAGTCTATGTTTGGATCATCAATGACATCACTAACTTGGGATTTAGGTGATGGAACAACTAGTAATGTGGAAAATAATTTGCTTTATGAATATAACCAAGCTGATACTTATGATATTTCTTTAACTATTAACTATGATGAAGTGACTCATGCAACTTCTGAGAGTTTATCATCTTTAGATCTTACAAATGCATCCTCTTATGATTCCTCTTTAACAAATGTTATCATACAAGGATCCCAGAGTGAGTTAAATGCTATCAATGCTTCTAATATTACTTCTCATGATATTGATAGCTTAGGAGTTTTTTGGGGTACTGCTGGAACAACTTTCTATAGAGGTAGGGTTGTACGCAAACATTATACTGCTTATTTTAATAATTCTTGTGTATCTACCGTAGTAAAGACAGCTTTTATGACCGTTAATCCAACTACAGCATCTAATTCAGCTTCTTCATACTTGTATGATTTTTCTAATGCTAATGATTTAACAAGTGATTGGAGCGTAATATCTACCAACGAAGATAGTAATCAATGGTCATTTAATACTAACTCTAGTAAAAGCTGGGCGTGGTATGAAGGTAACGCTGGATCTTCTTCATGTCTAATGATGGGAGGAAAAGATGGATCAAATGTTTCTACTGATAATTTAATTTCTCCCTCTTACGATCTTAGTGGCTATACTAAACCTGCAATTAGTTTTAAGTATATTGGTGCTGCAGTGAATACTTTTCCATCTAATGAGTTGAAAGTTTATTATTCTAATAATTGTGGAGATGATTGGGCCTTTCTAGGTGCTTTGTCAAATATTGATGTAGCTAGAGCTGGTTTGTTTACTAATAACTTTACTCCAAATGGAAATTGGTCTGATACTTTATTAACTAAAACCTCGCTGAAGAATGATAATATTAAATTTAAATTTGAGTATTCTACAAATGGAGCTAGCAATAACTTCTTTTTAGATGATATTCAGATTGGTGAGGAAGATGATCTTTTAAAACAAAATATAGAGTTATTATCTAGAATTAAAATCTTTCCAAATCCAACATTAGGAAATACAAATGTTATTCTTAATAATCTAGAAGGTAAAAATATTAAGGTTGTAATGGTTGATGTTTTAGGAAAAGAAGTTAAGCAGATTTTTGAAGGATTGGTTATGACAGACTTTCTACAGCTTGAATCTAATATTTCTAACTTAGATAAAGGAGTTTATTTTATAAGTGTTTACGAAGGAAATGATATGCTAAATACAGATAAAATTATTTTAAATAAGTAATAACTTATTTTTTTAAATTTAAAAAGGCCTCAATTTTTATTGAGGCCTTTTTTATTATGTTATACATAATAATATATCAGTATTATAATATTTTTATTATAAGAAATTTATAAATCTTATTTCAAGAACTGTAATATTTGTATTAATGCTCTCTCCAGCAATTAGCCTTGCCTCATTTCCAGTATCTGGTGATACTACTCAAATACAACAAGAGACTTTAGAAGAATATAATTTAATGCTTAAAAATCTAGTAATGCATACTGGATATCAAAGAGTTGAAAATGGGGTTATAAAAGAAAATTCAAATAATTTTTGATCATCAAAATACTGGAAATCTAGAACTATACCAGAGCGCGTTTTTTTAATAATTGTGTTTACGGCAGTATTTTTAGCGTTGTTGGTAGATCTTCTTTTTCTTACTTTTCCGCCTGATCTTGGTCTTAGTGGATGGTTGTGGCCAACAGGTAATAGTTAACCTTTTTCTTATATTTAGAATTTCTTAAGTTCTAATTTTTGATCTGAATAGACAGCGTAGCTGTAATGGTGTATCCAATCTCCAAGGTTTATATAATTAGCTCTTTCATCTATCTTAATATTCAGCGGAATATGTCTATGGCCAAAAATATAGTAGTCAACAGGATTTTGTTGTTGTTGTTCTTTACAATATCCAACTAAAATTTCTTCATCCTCATTAACTAGATTCTTTTGTTTACTTCTACTTTTATTAGACCATTTTTGTCCAAGAGTGATTCCAAAATTTGGATGTAATCTTGAAAATAGCCATTTACATATACTAGAAGAAAATACTTTTTTTAGTATTTTATATGTATAATCTCCTTTTCCTAAGCCATCGCCATGACCTAAGAAAATGAGCTTATTATCTTCCTTAATAATCAATTCTTTAAAGTGCAATTTAAGTCCAATTTCTTGCTCTAGATAATCACACATCCACATATCATGATTACCAACTATATAATGAATATCTATTCCTTTATCAGTAAACTCAGCTAATTTAGCTAGCAGTCTTACAAAGCCTTTTGGAACTACTTTGTTATATTCAAACCAAAAGTCAAAAATATCACCAAGTAGATATAAAGCTTTTGCATCCTTTTCTATTGAATCTAACCAAGAAATGATTTTTTTCTCACGTATTTTACTTTCATTCAAATTAGGAGATCCTAAATGAAAATCAGAAGCAAAATAGATTTTTTCTCTTTTCACAATAGTTTAGTCAAGTTTTCCTCTAAGAAGTTTATTAGCTAATTTTGGATCAGCTTTTCCTTTGGATAATTTCATCACTTCCCCCATAAAAAGCCCAATTAAACCTTTCTTTCCTGCTTTGTATTCTAGTACTTTTTCTGGATATTTCTTTATTGCTTCTTCAATAAATTCTATTAGAGTATCCTTATCACTTTCTTGTATCCAATTATTTTGATTTGCAATCTCCTTAGGACTTAAATCAGAATTTACTAAAATTGGGAATATTTTTGCAGTAGCAATTGAATTACTTACCTTATTATCGTCTACTAATAAGATTAGATCAGCAATTGCTTTTGCACTAACATTTAGATTATCAATTGTTATCGCATTTTCTTTAAGATAAGATTTTATTGTTCCATTTAAAAAGTTTGCAGCTACTTTGTAATTTTTTGTATATCCACATAATTCATTGTAAAATAGGGCAGTATTCTTATCTTCAACAATAATTGTTGCATCATACTTTGAAAGTTTGAAATCTGTTGTGAATTTATTTAGTAAATCTCTTGGTAGAGGAGGTAATGAAGATTTAACTTTTTCAATATATTCTTCAGTAACTATTATTGGTTGAAGATCAGGCTCTGGAAAATACCTATAATCATTTGCTTCTTCTTTATGTCTTTGTGATATTGTTGTTCCATTCGTAGCATTAAAACCTCTAGTTTCATGCACAATATCTGTTCCTTGTTCAATTAAATCTATTTGTCGTTTAATTTCATACTCAATAGCATTTTTTACATTTCGAGACGAATTCATGTTTTTAACTTCAACTTTTGTTCCAAATTCTTCAACTCCTTTTAATCTGACTGATATATTTGCATCACACCTTAAACTTCCTTCCTCCATGTTACCATCGCATATATCAAGATATCTTACTAGTTTTCTTACCTCTAGTAAGTATTGGTATGCCTCATCAGATGATCGTATTTCTGGCTCTGATACTATCTCTAATAAAGGAACTCCAGCTCGATTAAGATCAACTAAACTGTTAAATGGATCTAAATCATGGATGCTTTTTCCGGCATCTTCTTCCATATGAATTCTAGTAATATTGATTTTTTTAGCAGTTTCATTTTTGTCTAAAACCTCAATATAACCACCATTACATATTGGAGTTTTATCTTGTGTTATTTGATAACCTTTTGGTAGATCAGCATAGAAATAGTTTTTTCTTGCATATTCATTTCTCTCTCTAATATTTGCCTCTACAGCAATACCTAATTTTACAGCATATTCAATTACACGCTTATTACTTACAGGAAGAGTTCCTGGGTGACCTTGTGTAACAACAGATGTTTTTGTGTTAGGTTTAGCTCCATATATATTTTCATCATTTGAATAAGCCTTAGTCTTTGTAAGTAATTGGGCGTGTACTTCAAGACCAATTACAGCTTCATATTTATTATATACACTCATCTTACTTAAAGATAATTTTATCTGATTTAATTAACATATTATTACTATAGAGTTTGTAAATATATAAACCATTAGTTATTCCATTTCTATAAATAGTATTAGAGTTAGTATCTATTTTTTTTGTCAAAACTGTTCTTCCTGCAATGTCATAAATTTCAATTCCTGTTGCAGCTGGATGAGAGATTTTAAACGCTGATGATATAGGGTTAGGAAATATAATAGTATTATCTAATTCTTGTTTTACACTTGTTGAATTGGTATTTAGCTCTATAACATATAAACCACTTTGCATATCAGAAACTAAAATGTTTCCAGAGTTAAGATAAGGATATACACCCCAAGCTCCTTTATATGAGGCATGATTATTTGGTGTATATGTGTCATAGCTATTTACTTGATTAGGATTATATGGATCGCTAATATCAAATACTCGCAGTCCATCATGGTAATAAGCTACATAAAGTAGATTATCTTTAATGATACCATTATGTGCCATGGAATTAACATCAACTCCTGAGTTAAAGGTTGATAATACACTTATGTTTGTATAATCACTTACATCTAGTATTTTAATGTCATAACCGTGATTTTCATCTTGCATTGCATATATTAATCCATCATCACTAAGCCATCCGGAATGATTATAACCTGCATCAGGATATGAAGTGAATGAAGCAAGTTCATTAGGTTGATCACCTAATGTATTAACCATAGTAAAGTCCATAATACGTAATCCATCATTACCACAATTTAAAAATGCAGTATCGTTTTTAACATAGGCATCATGAACATGACCAACATTATTATATGTATATATTAAGCTTGGATTTTGAGGGTCTGTTAAGCTAAAAACTTCCATTGCTTCACCAGTTGCGCATGCGTAGAGCTTAGTAGTTGCTGTATCAATAAAAATATTATGTACTTTATTTAATAGGCTATTAGAATCGTATATAGTATTTACTGAGTTTGGTAGATTGGTTATATCAACAATTTGTAGCGTTGAAGTAGATCCTTCATCACAAACTATATATAAATACCCTTCAATATCATGATAATCTCTATGAATAACGCCTGGACCTGTATATGCTCCAGCTACAAATGCAATTTGACTACTCAGAGCAGGTTCTGTTACATCAAAAAAATGTGTTCCAGCAGTTGATCCTATAACTGCAATCTCTCGTCCGTTTATATTAAGCCCCCAAATTTCATTATAGGTATTGTCATATGCATTAGAGCCAACAAGAGTAGAGTCATCCCAATGAAAAAGTAGATTTGTGTTGAATTGGGCATAATTTTGATTCGTTATCATTAAAAAAATACCAATAATAAGTAAAATACGATTCATAGTTTTAAATTTTAGAAACCAGCTCTTTGATTATTTTAGTTAGTTTAGGTTCTGCTTGTTCAGCAACATTTTGAACATCCTCATGAGTAACTTTTTGGATTTTTCCAGGAACACCAAGATCTGTTATAACAGATATTGCAAAGCAACTAATTTGCATATGTCTAGCAGCAATAACCTCAGGAACTGTAGACATTCCTACTGTATCTCCTCCAATAATTCTAAAGTAACTATATTCTGCTGGTGTTTCTAGAGTAGGGCCTGTCACTCCAACATATGTTCCTTTTTGTAATTTGATATTATAATTTAATGCTATCTCTTTTGCAATAGATGACATTTCAGTGCAGTATGGATCACTCATATCTGGAAATCTTGTGCCGATTTCGTCTATATTTTTTCCAATTAGAGGATTTGGAATTAAGTTAATATGGTCTTCAATTATCATCAAATCTCCAATTTCAAATTCTGGATTGACACCACCACTTGCATTAGATATAAGAAGTTTTTTTACTCCAAGAAACTTCATCACTCTAACTGGAAAAACAACTTTATTTATGTCATAGCCTTCGTAGTAGTGAAACCTTCCTTGCATTACTATAATTTCTTTATTTCCAAGTAATCCAAAAATAAGTTTTCCACTATGACCCTCTACAGTTGATGTTGGGAAGTTTGGAATTTCTTCGTAAGCAATTGAATGTTTAATGTCAATTTCATCTACAAGACCACCTAGGCCGGTGCCAAGTATAATTCCAATACTTGAATTGAATCCAGTTTTCTGTCTTAGAAAATTAGCTGTTTCTTTTATTTGTTCTAACATATTTTTTTAGTTCTTTATCGAATGTCAATTGATTTTGAAATTGAATTTTTATTGGTAAATAACACACTAAAGTGTTCTTAAATTTTTGTTCAAATTTCAATAACCTTATACTATCTTTTTCGGTGGTTAAGATAAGTGTTTTTATTTTTCTGATTGAATTATAGTATAACAAGATTTTATTAATATCTTCTTCTGAAAAGTTATGATGATCTTTAAATTTAAAATGTTTAATAATTGTTGTCTTTTTGCTTAAATATGTAGTTAATGTATCTGTATTTGCAATGCCAGAAATTAGCACAACATGATAATCACTAATATCTTTAAGTTGATCATTATTAAAGATATTTTTATAACTGAGATACTCTATCGAAGTAAAGTAACACTTCTCTTTACTATATTTTGCTATATTTTTCCTAATTTTATTTGCTTCTTTCTCATTAGAGAAATCTAAATTATTAGTAATAATAATTTTATCAGCTCTTCTACTTTCTTTAATACTCTCTCTTAGAGTGCCATGTGGTAAGTAATTATCAATATAAAAAGGGTTATTTGCTGTAGTTAGCAGAATATTCATTCCAGATTTAACCCACCTGTGTTGAAACCCATCATCAAGTATAATAAGATCTATATCTTCATGTTCTTTTATAATTTTACTTATTGCCTTTACTCTATCCCCACATACAGCAACTACACAATTAGGGTTTTTTCTTTTTAGCATAATTGATTCATCACCAACATCAGATACACTATCATTAATTCTTACATATTTAAAATCATAATTCTTTCTTTTATATCCTCTACTAATTATTGCAATTTTATATTCTGACTTTAAAAGATTAGTTATATAATCTGTATGAGGTGTTTTTCCTGTTCCTCCAGTAGATAAGTTGCCTATGCAAATTATAGGGATTTTAAAAGTATGCGATTTGAAAATACCTAAATCAAAAAGAAGATTTCTTAAAGTTGTTATTATACCAAATAATTTTGAGAGAGGTATTAATAGAATATTCATATTACAAAGATAAGATTTTAGATATTACTATATTTAGTATTTTTGAAATATGAAAATAAGAAATATTACAGATTATTTAGAGGAAATAGCTCCACTACACTTGCAAGAGAGTTATGATAATTCTGGATTGATAATTGGTGATTTAGAAAATATAGTAGAAGGGTGTTTAATAACTCTTGACTGTACTGAGGTTGTTGTTGAAGAGGCTATCAGTAAAAAATGTAATTTAATTATAGCTCATCATCCAATAATTTTCAATCCACTTAAAAAAATAATTGGAAATAGTTATGTTGAAAGAACAATTATAAAAGCTATAAAAAATGACATTGCTATTTATGCAATACATACAAATTTAGATAATGTTTATGATGGAGTTAATAGTAAAATAGCAGAAAAATTAGGATTAGTAAATTGTGAGATATTACTACCAAAAAATAAATTTCTAAAGCAGTTAGTAGTTTATTGCCCATTAACACATAGTGAAGCTCTCAAAGCTGCTATGCTTGATAATGGGGCAGGGTCCTTTGCTAACTATGATAATTGTAGTTTTTCTAGCATTGGTCAAGGAACTTTTCGGCCAAAGAAAGGGAGTTCTCCTTTTGTTGGAGATATTGGGGAGGTTTATGATGCTGAAGAAGTTAGATTAGAGTTTTTTCTACAAAAAGACACTGAAGACTCTTTAATTCAAGTAATGCAAGACAACCATCCCTATGAGCAGGTTGCATATCAAATTTATACTTTAGATAATTTTAGTCACGATATTGGTTCTGGAATGATAGGAGATCTTTCATCTGAAATTGAGAGTGAAGTCTTCATGAATTTCATAAAGAAGCAAATGAATACGGATTGTATTAGATATACAGAAATTGTAAATAAACAAATAAAACGGGTTGCTATTTGTGGGGGGAGTGGTAGTTTCTTGTTACAGCAAGCTAAAAATAAAAAAGCAGATATTTTTATATCTAGTGATTTTAAATATCACGAGTTTTTTGATGCAGATAAAAAAATAATAATTGCTGATATTGGACACTTTGAGAGTGAGCAATTTACAAAGGAGTTAATTTATGATTTCCTTAGCAAAAAATTTACTAAGTTTGCCGTCCAATTATCTAATGTTAATACAAATCCTATAAACTACCTATAAGATGGCAAAGAAAAAAGTAACAGTTTCAGTTGAAGATAGATTAAAAGCATTATATCAACTTCAAATTATAGATTCTGAAGTAGATAAAATACGTATAGTAAGGGGTGAACTTCCTTTAGAGATTGAAGATTTAGAAGATCTAATAGCTGGCTTTAATACTCGTTTAGAAAAGTTAGTTGGAGAATTAGATGTAGTAAATAACGACCTCTTAGCTAAAAAGAATGCAATTGCTGATGCTGCAGTATTAGTTACTAAGTATGAGAAGCAGTTGAAAAATATAAAAAACAATAGAGAGTTTTCTTCTCTTACTAAAGAGCTCGAGTACAAAGGATTGGAGATTCAATTAAATGAAAAACATATTGCAGAGTTACAAGCAAAGGTTATTCATAAAGATGAGGTGATAACTGAATCTAAGCTACAGATAAAGGATAGAGAAGAAGAATTATCTATAAAGAATAAAGAGTTAGCTGCAATTGTAAAAGAGACTGAGAAAGAAGAAAAAGATTTGCTTAAGCAATCAGATAAAGCTCAGGTTGTTATTGAAGAAAGAATTTTAACGGCTTACAGCAGAATAAGAAATAAAGTTAAAAATGGATTAGCTGTAGTTTCAGTAGATAGAGATGCTTGTGGAGGATGTTTTAATCAGATACCACCTCAAAGACAGTTAGATATTCAAATGCATAAAAAAGTGATTGTTTGTGAACATTGTGGTAGGATTTTAGTTGATTCTAATATTCTAGATTCGTAGTTTAGAAAAAAATTCAATTATTAAAAAGGGATTTCATATTTTTGAAATCCCTTTTTTTATTTATGAAAAATTTAATCTTATTAATCTTATTTGTTTTCTCAGTAAAATTTTGTTTTGCAGACTTTGATATGAATTCTAATATGCGTCAAGCATATAGTCAAATCATGACTTTAGATTTTGAGTTGGCACAAAAAATATTAAATCAGGAGAAGATTTCGAATAATAGAAATGGCATAATTTTTTTAAATGAAAATTATATTGATTTTTTAACAATTTTAATTGGTGAAGATGTAACTTATTATAATCAGTCAAAATCAAATAAGAATGAACGTCTAAATGCTTTAAAAAAGCTCAATTCAAATTCGCCTTATTATCTTTATGCTCAGGCTGAAATATATATTCAATGGGCATTTGCTAGAATAAAATTTAAGGAATACCTGCTAGCTTCTTATGAGTTGCAAAAAGCATATAAGTTGCTTAAAAGAAATAATCAATTATATCCTGACTTTATACTTAATAAAAAAAGTCTAGGGTTATTACATGTTTTAATTGGTTCAATTCCAGAAACATATGATTGGATATTAAATATAATTGGTATTAATGGTGGAGTTAATAAGGGTTTTAGTGAATTGTATGGTGTTTTAACGTATTCGGAAAATACTGATGAATATGAAATGTATAACTCAGAGATATTGTTTTTATTATCATTTCTAGAGATGAACATGAAGAATGATAAAGAATCATGTCGATTGTTATTAGATAAAATTGAAAATTGTTGTCTTCACAATAATCTTTTAGTTTTTTGCGCTGCTAGACTGTCAAATAAAATTGGTGATAATGATAAAACTATTAATATTCTTGATAATAGAATTTTCTCTAAAACTCAATATCATTTTTACTATTTAGATTATTTATATGCTATGTCTAAACTATATAGTTTAGAATACAGTGATGCTAAAGATTATTTTCTAAGATTCATTACATTATTTAAAGGAAAGAATTATATAAAATCTGCATATCATAAACTATCATTGATTTCTTTTTTGCAAAATGATTTTAACACTATGAATCATTATCAAGAGTTAGTTTTAGTAAATGGAGAGCTTTTAATTGATGAGGATAAGCAGGCTGAAAACGATGTTGTAAACAGTATACCACTAAACGTACAGTTATTAAAATCAAGATTGTTATTTGATGGTGGCTATTATAAGTTTGCTTTAGAAAGTTTAAATAATATTATCTTTAAAGAGATAGAGAAAAATCAAGATTTCTGCTTAGAATATTATTATCGTCTTGCTAGAGTTGGTCAAAAGCTTGAAGATAATAATGTAATAGAATTATTCTCTAAAGTGTTAACACTTAAAGATAAATCTAGTTTATACTATCATCCAATGTCAGCACTTCAGATTGGTGTTGAGTATGAACAAAGAGGCGACAATGATAAGGCTGTAATATTTTACAAGAAAACCTTATCATATAGTGGGTTTAATTATGAAAATGGAATTAAAAAGAGTGCCAAAGCAGCACTAGATAGAATTTTAAATTAATATCTAAATCCTAAAGTAATTACTAAATTGTGATTGGTGTAAACAAGTTCTGTTGGGTTCACAAATTCTTCACTATACATTTGATATTGGTCATGTGCTTGTGATAGGACATAGGCAAGGTCAAAATAATAACTTCCATAGTTTATTCCTGCTCCAAATGAAAAGTTTTCTCGTGATAACTCTTCATTGTTTTTAAAAGGACTTGAATGCCTTGAATATCCTGCTCTTAATCTAAATGGATCTGCCTTCATTTCTATTCCAAGTCTAATGTTTTCAGATTTATGATAGATATTATCTATAGTGTTATTTTCAGAAGCAAATATTTCTGTTCCATCATCATTTCTGTAGTTTTTAGAGTTTAAAGATGAATTGGAATAATCAATGATTTCATAATCACAGCTGACAATAATATTCTCATTAATATTTGCAGAAACACTTGCAATCGCTTTCCATGGAGTTATAAGCTCATACTCGAAAAAGTTAACTGGAGATGCTTCTCTATAGCTTGTATCACTAAAATTTGATTCAGTGATTGTTCTAAACTCTTCTTGAATTGTAAAAACAGTTGGGGAATGCAGTGCACCTCCTAATTTAATATTTTCATTTACCCTGTAAATCCCACCAATTTTAATATTAATACCCTCACCAGTAGCGTATAGGTTTTGCATATATTCAAATGATCCCAAGTTATTAATTGTGTCTGACAAGACATCTTCTCTATGTTTGATGATTTCAGAATATTCAAATGTTGGTATTCCAACTGTCGCACCTAAGTAAAGCTTGTCTTCATATGATGTTCCTGCAGATAATACAAATTCATGCATATCACCATTTGCGTTGAGTTGATGAGTTTGTCTTTTTTCCCCTTGGCTTAAAATGTGTGATATGTAATTTCCATTATCAAAAACATATTGGTTTAAAGAAGTGTCAACTGTGTTATTTTCAAGATCAATTATATCTGACCAAAATGCAGGAGAACCAAAAAAGGCATCTAAATCATTAATCTGTTTTCCTTGTGCAACTGAAAGTAGATTGTCAGCTAGAGAAGAATTGTTGTTAATAGTATTGATATAAATATTCTTACTATAATTAGCAAGTTGATTTAAGCCTATACCGAAATTTACTCTTTTCCATTCAGTGTTATCCTTTGGTGTAGAAAAAACAAAACCAATATTTCCAAGGCTCCCTTGAGAAATGTCTTCATCAAATTTCCCATTATTATTAAGATCGTTAACTTCAGTAAGTTTGTTATTGTATGATGTTGTGTTATTTAGAATAAAAGAAGGGGAAAATGTTACTTCTGTAAATTGATACATTCCAATTCCAGCAGGATTTTGACTTAATCCAGAAAAATCCCCACCTAAAGATCCAAATGCTCCTCCCATAGATGATACTCTTGCACTTCCAAACATATTTTGTTGGGAATACCTTAAAGCATCAATTTCATTTTGAGCGTTGATTGAGAATGAACATATAGTAAGTATAGCTAATAAAAATTTTGTGTAATTCATAATTTATTTTCTTGGTTTTGGACTTCTTCCATTTCCTTTGTTTCCTGAGGAGCGCGAGCCTGAAGAACGCGAACCTGAAGAACGACTTTTATAAGAGTTTGATCGATTATTTTTTGCTTTATAATTTTCTTTTTTGCTGTATTTAGGTTTTTTATATGAGTTATCTTTTATTGAGTTTTTTGAAGTATTATTTTTTGTCTGTTGTTGAGTACTTATAATACTATTTGACTTAATATTTGAGGGTCTCTTATTTTTAAAATTTTCTTTATATCCAATAGATTCTTGTGTTGGAACGTAATTAGATAGTGATGATTTATTTTTTATATGCTTACCTTTTATACTTGTATTGCTTTTAGTGCTTAGCGAGCCTCGAGGTCCATAGCTATTACTATTCTCATCATAACTATTATAGTAATTTGAATTTTGATTATAGTTATTGTATCCATGATGGCCATGATGTCCATGATGATTCCATGAGTAATAATCATAATGAAAAGGAGAATAGTAATTGTAATATGGTGAAAAAGAATAATAAGGAGAATTCCAATTATATCCAGAGTAGATACTACTTCCCCAATAAAATGGGTCAGGGTTGTACCAGTGGTAATCTGTATAAAAACCAGAATAGAAGCCATAATTATACATTATTGGATTATGAAATCTTTTTATTCGAGATGAATATGTAAAGTCATAATAATTGTCAGATATATAGTATTCTTCATCAATATTCTCTGAAGTATCTTTTTGAGACGTAACTTCTTCTGGGTAGGATTCATTTATTGTTTCTACAGAGCTAAATTCTTCGCTAGATAAATAGTTAGGGTCTGCAAAAAAGGATTGATTTGTTGAAATACAAGAAGATAAAATAAAAAGGAATA
>Ga0307986_10002179_pt1 | contig 14063 bp, 14 predicted proteins | sample EllFjometageno82_FD_203170 | JGI IMG/M metagenome (GOLD analysis project Ga0307986, IMG submission 203170) | Marine microbial communities from Ellis Fjord, Antarctic Ocean - #82 | ecosystem: Environmental > Aquatic > Marine > Unclassified | place: Southern Ocean | collected 2014-10-09
CAACTTCACCTTTTGCTGTAAGAAGTATAATTGGTACACTGGAATTTTTTTTTACTTCTTTAGTAAGCTCAAAACCATTTTGCCCAGGCATCATTACATCTAAAACTATTAAATCAAACTTAAAATACTCGAGTCGAATCTTTGCTTCTTCGGCGCTATTTCCAGTTGAAACAATAAATCCATTTTCATTAAGATATTCTTTTACCAATTCTCTGATTCTATCATCATCATCGACTACTAATATATGATATTTAATTTTTTCCATTAATAATTTTATTTAATACTTCTTTAAATTTTATTACTGATTCCGGATCAGAGTTTTTCAAAGCATTAAAAATTCTCTTTTTTTGTGTATCATAAATTTTATCAAAAAAAACTTTTCCCTCTTTATCTAAAAAAAGGTTTTTTTTTCTTGTGTCTTCTTCGTCTTTAATTTGTTTGATCATTTTTGATTCTAGCAGGTCTCTTAAAACTCTAATTAAGCTTTGTTTAGAGATTTTAAGCAGGTAGATTAATTCTCCTAAGTTTGTACCAGGATTTCTTTCTATTAAGTTCAAAGCCCTCAAGTGTGCTGGTCCGAATGAGTTTTCCGCAAGTATTTTCTTCGGATCTGAAGAAGTTTCTCTGTAGGCGTAAAAAAGCAACTGAATAAAATCTTTAATCTGCTCATCTTTTAAGTAAAGTAATTCTTTCATAATTGGTAAGTTATATTGACTTATTGTAATAAGAAATATACTTTTTTGTAACTAAAAAATCGTTATATTCTTATTTTATGGAAACTATCCCTTACGACAAAAGGTCAGGAAAAATCTGGTTTAATGGCAAGAATATTGACTGGTCAGAAGCTAAGGTTCATCTTTTAAGTCACGGACTTCATTACGCTAGCTCTGTATTCGAAGGTGTAAGAGTTTATGATGGAGAAGTTTTTAAATTAAGAGAACACACAGAAAGATTGTTTTATTCCGCAAAAAGAATGGGTATGAATGTACCTTACACAACAAACGAAATTAACAAAGCAACAAAAGAAATTGTAAATATTCAAAAAACACAAAACGGTTACATTAGACCAATAATTTGGCGGGGGAGTGAAATGATGGCAATTTCGGCGCAAAAAAATAAAATTAATGTTGCAATCGCTACTTGGGAGTGGGGATCTTATTTTGATCCTAAGCTTAAAATTGAGGGAATAAAATTAAACGTTTCTTCTTGGAGAAAGCCATCGCCAGATTCTATTCCTTGGGATACAAAAGCATCAGGTCTTTATATGATTAATACACTTTCAAAGCATGAAGCAGAGGCCAAGGGCTATGTAGACTCTTTGATGTTAGACCATCAGGGAAATGTAGCCGAAGCAACAGGTGCAAACATATTTTTTAAAAATGCTACAGGTGAATTACACACTCCAATACCAGATTCTTTTTTAGATGGAATTACTAGACGATGTGTAATTGACATAGCAAAATCTAAAGGTATTAAAGTAATAGAGAGAAAAATAAAATTAGATGATATGTCTAGTTTTGTGGGTTGTTTTTTAACTGGAACAGCTGCTGAAGTTACGCCTGTTGCAAGTATAGGTGAATACAACTTCAAGGTTTGCAATATTATTACAGAACTTTCTGAAAGCTACCAAGGACTTGTAAGAAAAAAGAAAAATGCCGCTTAATTTTTTTTTGCAATAATCAATACAGACCAAGCAAGACTTTTAAAGTATTTAATTTTAAAGAAATAGTGGTCTAACTTAGAGATTATTTTGAACATCAATGATTTTTGTGGATTTTTATAAAATAAAAAAAAGACTAAGGTAAAAAAACCATAATATTTAATTGTTACACGTTTAAACAAAGAGCTTATAAAATCAAAATCTTTTTCCAAGAAAGGATGTTCATCCTCTGATCTAGATTTTGGTGTTAGCTTTCTATAAAAATTTATTAAAGGGTTAGTCCCTAATGGTTCTAAAAAAACCATTTCACCATTATTTTTTAAAATTCTATTAATTTCACTTACTGATTTCTCTAAATTTAGATGATGTAATATTCCTGACCCAAAAATTAAGTCGAATGATTCTGCTTTAAATTTAGTTTCTTCACAATTATCAACTGAATAATCTATCTGAAGATTTAATTTTTTAGCATTTTCTATAGCGTTATTTATAGAAACTTCAGATATATCTATACCAAACAATTTTAATGGGTTTGCCACAGTAATTTTTCGCGAAACATTTCCAGCACCGCAGCCATAATCGAGCACTATTTTGTTCTTAGCTTTTTTAAATGTATAGGCATTAAAATCTACGTACATGTTGTGAAGAGCTCTATAAAATATGTTTTCAAATCTTCCTTTACTTTCAGATTGTAGTTTATTGTGAAATTCTTTTTCTCTTAGATTAATTTCAGTCAGGCTCATTGTTAATTTTTTTTACTGTCTTCATTTATAGCATGATCTATACCTTGAACTAAATATCCATACGCAGTGTATAAAGTTAAAAAGGCACTGACCCACAAAAGTATTATACCAATAGCTTGTGCGTTATAATCTTCAAAATTAATTATTCTATTACCTGCTTCACCAGTTAATAGAACTGCTATAGCAAACATTTGTAGGAAGGTTTTAAATTTTGCAAGGTTTGTTACAGGCATTGATATTTTAATTGTAGCTAGAAACTCTCTTAAGCTTGAGACAAGTATTTCACGAGTTAAAATAATGATTGCTGCAATCACTTCATAATTTTTAATTGTTTCATTCATAATCAATAAAACTAAAGCTGCACAAACGAGTATTTTATCTGCTATTGGGTCTAATAATTCTCCAAGTTTTGACTCTTCTTTAAGCAACCTTGCCAACAGGCCGTCAAGAAAGTCAGTAAAACTTGCACCAACAAATAAGAAAAAAGGAATTAAATCTCCATACATTCCTGGTAAGAAAAAAGTAATTACAAATATTGGAACAACAATAATTCTTCCTATAGTTAAAAGATTAGGTATTTTTAAATTCATATAATTTTATTCGTGAAAATAATTATATATTTTTTTTGCAATATTGTCTTCAATACCCTCAACAGATTTTAGGTCATCAAAACTAGCAGATTCAACTGATCTTGCCGAACCAAAATGATTTAATAGAGCTCTTTTTCTCTGTTTACCTATGCCGTCAATTTGATCCAAGAGGGACTTGCTAAAATTCTTTTTTCTTTTAACTCTATGAGAACTAACAGCAAATCTATGAGCCTCATCCCTCAGTCTTTGAATAAAAAACAATAAAGGGTCATTTTTTGCAAGCTCAAACTCTTTATTTTGATAATACATTTTTTCTTCTCCAGCATTTCTATTTACCCCTTTAGCAATGGCTATTATTGGTAAATTATGAAGTCCCAGTTCATTCAATACTTCTCTGCTTACTGAGTATTGTCCTTTTCCACCATCGACCATTATCAGATCCGGTAAGGACAAAGAGCCGGACCTTTCTTTCATAACCTTAGAGAATCTTCTAAATAAAACTTCTTTTAACATACCGTAGTCATCACCTTTGACAGAGTTATTTTTTATATTAAATTTTCGATATCTTTTTTTTATAAAACCTTCGTTACCAAAACATATCAAGGCCCCCACACAATCAGTTCCTTGAATATGACTGTTGTCATAAACTTCTAAAAGGCTAATATTAATATTGAGAGAAAATTTCTTAATTAGATCTTCGATTAAGCTATCATTACTCTGAGTTTCATAAATTTTTTGCGTTAAGGCTAGTTTAGCATTTTTTTCAGCCAAGGCAGTCAAGCTCTTTTCTTCCTTTGACTTTGCTTTTCGTAAAATTATTTCCTTACCTTCTTTTTTTTGAAATGCTTTTTCTAAAAGATTATTTTCAGAAATATTATTGTTAGTAATTATTAAAGATGGAATAGATTTATTTTCATAAAATTGAGACAAAAAAGAAGATAAAATATTCTCTAATTTTTCATCTGGATCATGTTTTGGAAAAAAAGCTTGGTTACCCCAGTTTTGTTTTGATCTAAAAAAAAAAACTTGGACACAAGTTTTTCCTGAGTCTTTAAATATACTCACTACATCAGCTTCATCTAAATTTGTTTGATTAATTTTTTGAGATGATTGGATTTGGGAAAGTGCTTTAATTTTATCTCTTGCAGTAGCAGCTTTTTCATAATCTAGTTCCTTACTAGCGTCTTCCATTTCTTTAGAAAATATTTCTTGAATTTTTCTTGATTTACCCGATATGAAATCAACTGAGTCTTCTACACTTTTTTTATAATCTTTTTCGCTTATATGGCCTACACACGGTGCGGAACATCTTTTTATTTGATGTAGAATACACGGTCTTTCTCTATTATTAAAAACACTATCATCACAGACTCTAAGCATAAAAACCTTTTGCAAAATTTTTATAGTCCAATTAGCCGAACCAGAAGATGCAAATGGTCCAAAATAATGACCTTCTTTAGATTTTTTCCCTCTTAGTTTTATGATTTGTGGCCATTTATCTCTATGGCTTATAAAAATATATGGAAAAGATTTATCATCTCTAAGTAAAATATTAAAACGTGGTTTATGTTTTTTGATTAAATTTGCTTCAAGAAGTAAAGCTTCACTTTCATTTGAGGTCGTTGTTATCTCTAGGTATTTTGTTAAAGAAAGCATTCTTTCCGTTCTTATTGGTAAATTGTTATCAGAAACATAACTCTTAAGTCTATTAGGAATGTTTTTAGCTTTACCTATATAGAGTATTTCCTTTTTAGCCCCGAGCATTCTGTATACGCCAGGGTTATTAGGAATTAATTTAATTTTTTCTTTAATAATATTTTTTCCAGTCTTTAGATTATTAATCATTTTCTTTTTTTAATAATTTCAATACCCACAGAAGAAGTGTTTTTGATAATTTCTGGCTTTTCAATTCTCAATTTTATTTTAATAATATTCTTACTTACAAATAAATTAGAAAAAATATCTTCCGCCAAAGTTTCTAACAAATTATAGTGTTTTTTTTGAGTTATTAATTTTATTTTTTTAATAACATTTTCGTAATTAACAATACTATCCAAGTCATTTTCGGCCCCCTTCAACAATGGGTTAATGTCTATTTCAATATTAAACTTAATCTGCTGCTCTTTTTTTTTCTCAAAATCATGAATTCCAATTAAAGTATTAAAAATTAAATCTGTAATTATTACTTTCCTCTTATAAGAATACTCTTCTTTTTTTTGAAAGTTGATAATTTTTATATTTTTTTTTTTCATTCTTTTACATTTATTATATCTGGTGTTAGCCAAGCTATACTTTGGCCGCTATCAACAGGAATAATTTGGCCTGTAATGTTATCATTATTTATTAAAAACTTGACAGTTTTAGAAATATTTTCTGTCTCAACTTTTTTTTTTAATAGAGTAGCCTGCCATTGTTTTTTAAAATGTTTCTCAGATTGTCTTTTATTCTTAAGTGTAGGTCCTGGGGCCACTCCATTTACTCTAACATTTGGTGCAAATTTCATAGCGCTTACTTTTGTTAAAGTCCCAAGCCCTGTCTTGCTTAACGTATAAGAAAAAAAATGAGGGGTTAGTTTAAATATTCTTTGATCAATTATATTTATGATATTTCCTCTATTTTTTTTAATATATTTAAAAAAGTCTCTAGATAGAACAGAAGGCGATTTTAAATTAATATTTATATGTTTGTCAAAGCTGTTTTCATCAAATTTTGCTATATTGTCATTTTCAAAAAGAGAAGCATTATTTATCAGACAGTCTATTCCTCGCATAGCTTTATACGCGTAAGGAATAATTTTTTTTGTTTCTGCACTTTTATTAAGATCTGCTTTTATTAAAAATATTTTTGCACCAAGATTTTCTAAATCTATTTTTAACTTTTTAACTTCTAATAGAGATTTATTATAGTGTAAAAGAATCTTCACATCAAAGTAAGCTAAAGATTTTGCTATAGCCGCACCAATTCTAGTTGCAGCACCTGTTATAATTATTTTTTTGGCTTCCATTTTTTTGCTGCTTTATTCACTTTTACTCCCGGCATACCCATTGTAGATCTACCTTTAGGGTGTATTTTATTCTTTAAATTATACTGACTAATTTTAGGATTCAAATTAATTTCTAATTCGCTAGCTTCTAGTTTTCTTATTTCGTCTCTCATTCGTGCTGCTTCCTCAAATTCTAAATTAGCTGCAGCTTCTTTCATTTGTTTATTAAGAGATTTTAAGTGTTTTTTTAGATTTCCTCCAATATTTGAAGAGCCACTTAATTGTAAATAGTCTTTTTCATAAATCGAAGATAAAATATCTCCAATATCTTTCTTAATTGACGTTGCTGTAATGTTATTTTTTTTATTGTAAATAACTTGTATTGCTCTTCTTCTGTCAGTTTCGCTGATCGCTTTTATAATACTCTTAGTTTTTTTATCAGCATATAGAATTACTTTGCCATCAACGTTTCTCGCTGCCCTTCCAATTGTTTGAACTAAAGATGTCTCTGATCTTAAGAAACCTTCTTTATCTGCATCTAAGATTGCAACTAAGGCACACTCAGGAATATCAAGTCCCTCTCTAAGTAAGTTTATTCCAACAAGAATATCAAATACACCCATACGTAAATCTCTTATAATTTCTATTCTCTCAAGAGTGTCAATATCAGAGTGCATATACCTAACCTTCAGACCGTTTTCATGAAGATATTCTGTTAAATCTTCTGCCATTTTTTTTGTTAGAGTTGTTGCTAATACTCTGAATCCATTGCTTATGACTTTCGCAGCTTCGTGCATCAAGTCATCTACTTGTGTTTTAGCTGGTTTAATTTCAACTGGAGGATCGATTAAACCTGTGGGTCTAATAATTTGATTAATAGTTTCGTTGTTAGTCTGTTTTAATTCCCATGGACCAGGTGTTGCCGAAACAAAAACAGTTTGTGTTCTCATCGCATCCCATTCATCAAACTTTAATGGTCTATTATCCATGCAAGATGGTAATCTGAATCCATATTCAGACAAAGTACTTTTTCTTGTACGGTCACCTTTGTACATACCGTTAAGCTGAGGAACAGTAACGTGGCTCTCGTCAACAAATAATATTGCATTATCTGGAAAATATTCAAATAGTGTAGGAGGGGGTTCACCAGGTTTTCTGCCAGACAAATATCTAGAGTAATTTTCTATTCCATTACAAGTACCAGTTGCCTCAATCATTTCTAAATCAAATTTAGTTCTTTCTCGTAATCTTTGTGCTTCTAGTAATTTATTATTTTTTTCATGTACTTCTAAAGTTTGTTTAAGTTCTATTTTAATTTCTTTAATTGCCTGATCCATTGTAGGCTTTGGGGTGATATAGTGACTATTTGCATAAAGTTTAATTAATTCAAAATCATTAAATGTATCAGCAGTTAATGGATCAAATTCTTCTATCTTATTTAATTTATTTAAATCGAAACTCAATCTCCAAGCTCTATCCTCTAAATGAGAAGGAAATATTTCCAAATTTTCACCTCTTACTCTAAAAGTCCCTCTAACAAAATTTTGATCATTTCTTTTATACTGCAGAGTGACAAACATTCTAATTAAATCTTCTCTATTGTAATCATTATTTTTTTTAAGAGTAAGTGTCATCTTGCTGTATGCCTCGGGAGATCCCAAACCATAGATACAAGAGACACTAGCCACGATGATTACATCATCTCTTTCTAATAAAGATCTTGTTGCTGAGTGACGCATTCTATCTATCTGTTCATTTATCGAAGCTTCTTTCTCGATGTAGGTATCGGATCTTGGAACGTATGCTTCGGGAGTATAGTAGTCGTAATAAGAGACAAAATATTCAACAGCATTTTCAGGAAAAAAGTTTTTAAACTCACCATAAAGTTGAGCGGCTAAAGTTTTATTAGGAGCAAGTATTAAAGCAGGTCTATTTGTTGCCTCTATAATTTTTGCCATTGTAAAAGTTTTACCTGAACCTGTAACACCTAATAGCACTTGTTCACGTTTTTCTTTCTTTAAGTTTTCAAGTAATTTTTTTATAGCTTGTGGTTGGTCACCATCGGGTTGAAAATTGCTTTTAATCTTAAATTTGATTCCACCCTCAAGTTTTTTTTGAACTTGACTGTTAGCAATTTCTAAATCGCCTATTTTTTCTTGATAAGTATTTTGCATTTTGTGTTAATAATAATTAATAAAAAACATTATAGAATTCAATGAGCATAGTTTCCAACAGTTTAAAACGTATAAAACCGTCGCCCACACTAGCAGTTACTCAAAAAGCAAGAGAATTAAAAGCAGCCGGTAAAGACGTAATTAGCCTTGGAGCAGGAGAGCCTGACTTTGATACTCCTGATAACATCAAACAAGCAGCTATAAAAGCTATAAATGACGGAGATACCAAGTACACAGCGGTAGATGGAACGCCAGCTTTAAAAGATGCAATTATAAAAAAATTTAAAAGGGAAAATAATCTAGAATATCAAGCTGATCAAATAACAGTTGGCGCTGGTGGTAAGCACGTAATTTACAACGCTATGGTGGCTACTCTGAATGATGGAGACGAAGTTGTTATCCCAGCTCCTTACTGGGTTTCTTATCCCGATATAGTTTTATTAGCTGGGGGCACACCGATAATTTTAAAATGTAATGAAAAACAAGGATTTAAAATCAATGCTTCAGAATTAGAAAAATCTATAACTATAAAAACAAAATGGATAATATTAAATTCACCATCTAACCCAACAGGTGCGTGTTATACGGAAGATGATATTAGAGAAATTGCTAAAGTATTAATTAAACATCCTCACGTTTACATCTTAAGCGATGATATCTATGAACATATTACTTATGATCGTTTTAAGTTTTTTACTATTGCTCAGATCAAAGAGTTAAAAGAAAGAGTTTTAACAATGAATGGTGTTAGTAAAGCATACTCGATGACAGGCTGGAGAATAGGTTATGCTGCTGGTCCAAAAGAAATTATAAAAGCAATAGCTAAAATACAATCTCAATCGACAACGAATCCATCTTCTATTAGTCAAGCAGCAGCTGTTGAAGCTTTGAATGGAACTCAAGATTTTATTAAAGAGAGAGCAACTTCTTTTCAAGAAAGAAGAGACTTTGTTGTTAAAGCATTAAACGAAATAGACGGAATTGAATGTTTAAATCCATATGGAGCATTTTATGTTTTTCCAAGCTGCAAAGGTTTGATTGAAAAAAAAGATAGCAGTGGAAAAGAAATCAAAACAGACACTGACTTTGTCCAATCTTTACTTGAAAATAGTGGTGTAGCAGTTGTTCAAGGCTCTGCATTTGGTTTAGAGGGTTTCTTTAGAATTTCTTACGCCACTTCAATGAAAAATCTAAAAAAAGCTTTAGAAAAAATATCTACTTTTTGTAAAAGTTTGAAATAGACTATCTAAATTAATGAGATAAAAATTTTTCAGCTTCAAGCGCAGACATGCATCCCATGCCAGCAGCTGTCACAGCTTGTCTAAATATCTTATCTTTGACATCTCCAGCGGCAAAAACACCTGGTATATTAGTTTCTGTAGAATCTGGTTTTGTAATTAAGTATCCTTCTTTGTCCATATTTAGCTGATCTTTAAATAAAGATGTAGCTGGGTCATGTCCAATTGCAACAAACAAACCATCTACTTTTAGTTCAGTAACGTCATTAGTTTTTAAATTTTTAATTTTAATTGCATTAACACTTTTTGGCTCAGAAGTTCCTAAAACTTCCTCAACTGCGCTATCCCATATAATCTCTATTTTTTTATTTGCTTTAAGTTTCTCTTGTAGCAATTTTTCAGCTCTTAATTCATTTCTTCTGTGAATGAGCTTCACTTTTGATGCAAATTTAGTTAAAAATATAGCTTCCTCAACAGCTGCATTGCCACCACCTACTACTGCTACAACCTGTTCTTTGAAAAAAAAACCATCACATGTAGCACAAGCAGAAACACCGAAACCTCTAAACTCTTGTTCACTTTTTAAATTTAACCATCTAGCTTGAGCACCTGTTGAAATTATAAAACTATCCGCTGTATAAATTTGACCACTATCCCCTGTAGCTGTGAAAGGATTTTTAGATAAATCTACTTTGCTAATATGATCTTGTATCATTTCAGTTCCAACCGCTTCTGCTTGGCCTTTCATTTCATCCATTAACCAAGGACCTTGAATAACTTTTGAATAACCTGGGTAGTTTTCAACATCAGTAGTAGTTGTTAGCTGACCTCCAGGTTGAGATCCATGAACTAGAATAGGTTTTAGCATAGCTCTAGCAGCATAAATAGCAGCAGTATAGCCTGCGGGGCCAGATCCAAGAATTAACACTTTTGTATGTTTTGGTAATTTATTATTCATACTATTAAAGATATATAATAACAAATGATCAAATTAAAAGCACTACTTTTAACGCAGGGAATGCACGGTATGATTAGTCAAGTTGAAGGTTTAGCTAAAGCCCTTAACTTGGATTATACACACCAAACGATCAAACTAAAAAATTTTTGGAATTATGTACCTCCAAAATTTACTCCAATTTCAGAAAATATATTAATTGAAAAGTTTGCATGTGATGCCAAAGTAATTATTTCCTGTGGGAGAAAAAGTGTTATCCCATCGATAGCTCTCAAAAAAAAATTTGGTAAAGATATCTTAAATATTCACATACAAGACCCTAAAGTAAAACTAAGTAACTTTGATTTTATTATTTCTCCAGAACATGATGGTTTAAAAGGTAAAAACGTTTTAACTAGCAAAGGTGCAATTCATTACTTAACAAAAGATGAGTTAGACATTAATGAAAATTATTTAAAATCTAAGATAAATAATCAAAAAAAAATAGTCACTTTAATAATAGGCGGACCAACTAAATACTATAATTACAAGGACAAAGTTATAGATAATATTTTTTCAAAAATTAAAAAAAACTTTTTAGATAACAACTACCAATTAATTGTCATACCTTCAATGAGAACCCCGCAAAGCATAATTGATAAAGCTAAAAATTATTTTAACGAAGATCAAATTGTAATACCCAATGTTGATAAAAAAGCTTATCTTTGTTCATTAAAGAATGCAGATCATATAATTGTTACTTGTGATTCTACATCGATGATTTCGGAGGCTGCAATTACAGGAAAACCTATTTATGTAGCTCAAATGCCCACAATTAAAAAGAATAAAAGATTTAAGAAATTTTTTAATTTATTTGCTTCATTAAATATAATAAAAGAATTAGGAAGACCAGTTGAAAACTGGACTTATAGTAAATTAAATGAAACTAATAAAATAGCAGATCAGATAAGAGAAAAAATTAAACTACATGACTTTTCTTAATTCAATTCTAAATAACTCTATAGAACACAATGATCCATTCAAGCATTGGGAGTTAAACGAACCTTTATCGAAAGATACAATTAATGAAATCATAAAAGCTGATATACCAGATCACAATGAACTCAAACTAGAGTATGATGGTACGAGAGCAATAGATGGCGGAACTCCTGAGTTTAGAGAAGGTATTGCAGATGGCGGTAAAGCTATAAAATTTAGATGTTTTATAACAAAGGAAAATACTCAAAAATTTCCATTCTTAACTAAATTCATAAATGAGTTACAATCTAAAGAAACTCATTTAAAAATTTCTAAACTTATTAATAAAGATCTTTCTAACTCCTATGTAAGAGTAGAAGTAATCTGTGATCGAAAAGGATTTTGGCTTAAACCACATTGTGATATTAAAGAAAAGTTAGTGTCTTGTCTTTTATTTATTAATGAATTTAACGAATCTGAAAGTCTAGGAACTGATTTTTACAATGAAAAATTAGAAAAAGTTAAAACAGTTCCTTATAAGAATAACTATGGATATTTTTTTTCTAGTAGTCCAAATACTTGGCATGGTATGGAAAAAAAAGAAATAGTTAAAGAAAGACGATGCTTGCAAGTAAATTATGTCTCTTTCGAGACTGACTGGCAAGTTAAAAATTGATATAGTTTAAACTAAAAAAGGAAAAACATGGCAACGTATGAATGTAGCAAATGTGGAATGTCAGTTAACGCGACTTGTGGAAAATGCAACGCACCATTGGTAGATGGTATTTTGAATTTAGATAATGGCGGGGGATCTGTTCAAGTGTCTGAATGTCCGAATAAACATGGGAAAATAAAATCTCCGTTATGTTGTGGTCTAGATATGACATGTTCCACTGGTTAAACGACACAAAAAAGTATCTAGTTGGCAAAAGTAGCTTTAAATCCAGATAGATTTGTATCTATTGATATACATTGGTGTTAGTATTTAATTTTAGATATTGCCAGATAATTTATCACATCACTAATTAGGTAATAATTTTAAAAACAACTTTAGAGAGAAATCGTCATTTACGCACTTATGCGCGAATAATGAATCAATTTGTCCATGATTATAAAAAATATAAAAAAAGAAGAAATTTCAATAATAGGTAAGATTTTACCCTTAAAAAAAAATAATATTCTTCCAATTAAAATCGTCAAAACAATCGAAATAGTTACCGTTCCTAATTTTGGTGAAGTAAATTCTCATCAAGACAACGTTGGAATAATTCTCGAAGAAAAAAAAATTTTAAAGATTTTATCTAAACGTTATAAGAATGTTACAATCACTGAAATTAATTATGAAAAAGATTTAGAAAAGTTAGTATCAAGAAAACCTGACTTAGTATTCTCTGGAGTTAAATATTTCTTTTTTAATAATGAAAAAATATGGCTCAATGACTATTTAGAAATGTATGACATTCCATATATCGCCTCAAGTAAAGTGGCATTAGACAATGAAAGCAATAAAAATCGAGCTAAAAAACTTATGCAAAAAGCTAAAATTAAAACAGCAGATTTTTTTATAACTAATCCTGGAGAGTATTTAGATGAAGCATTAATCCCTATAAAATTCCCTCTTTTTATAAAGCCGGTAACTGGCGGAGACAGTAGGGGTATAGACAAAAACTCAATTGTACTCAATTTTGAAAGTTTTGTAGCAAAAGTGCTAGACATTAAAGTTGAGCAAAATTCCCCCTCATTAGTAGAAACATATTTATCGGGAAAAGAATATAGTGTTGGTATTTTCGAAGATAGTATTAATGGAAGTCTAAGAGCCATGCCGATAGAAATTATAGTTAAAAAAAATGTAGATGGTCATTGCATCCTTGATTTTGAAGTAAAAAAAAATGATGAGGAAAAAGTAATTCCCGTTACTGATATTAAAATTTTTAACAAACTTTCAAAATTAGCAAAAGATTCCTTTAAAGCTTTAGGTGGAAAATCTTTAGGAAGAATAGATATTAAAATGAATGATCTTGGTGTTCCACATTTCATTGAAGCCAATCTTATGCCAGGTCTTCGAAAAGGCTATTTTTATAGATCATGCGTGCTAAACCTAGGTATGAGTTATGAGGATATGATTTATAGTATTGCAAATACTGGGCTGTCTTCACAATAATCAAAAATTAAAACTGACTCTTGCATTTTTTTTAATTTTATTTATTTAAATATCCTGAAGTGAAGTTACAGTAGTTTTTTTTGTTTTTAAAGATTTTATACCCTCTAAACATACATAGGCAGTAGACATGTTGGTACAGTAAGGAACTTTATTAACTAGAGTTGCTCTTCTAAGAGCAATTGCATCATTAAGTTTTTGTTCACTATTTCCTCCACCAGTATTAATTACCAAAGCAATTTTCTTAGAGTTTAAAACATCAACAATATGAGGCGAGCCACCGCTAACTTTATTTATTTTTTTACACCTCATTCCATGTTTGATAATATAGTCCGCTGTTCCCCCTGTGCCACATAGCGTAAAATTCAATTTTAATAATTGTCTGGCTAAATCCACACCTTCTTCTTTATGACTATTTTTTAGAGATATAAATGCCAAGCCTTTCGTTGGCAAAGAATTAGAGGCACCAATTTGACTCTTTGCGAATGCCATTCCAAAGTCCTTATCAAAACCCATTACCTCACCAGTTGATTTCATCTCTGGCCCTAGTAGCACATCACTTTTTGGAAATTTATTAAAAGGAAAAACAGCTTCTTTTACCGCAA
>Ga0307986_10002180_pt1 | contig 14063 bp, 13 predicted proteins | sample EllFjometageno82_FD_203170 | JGI IMG/M metagenome (GOLD analysis project Ga0307986, IMG submission 203170) | Marine microbial communities from Ellis Fjord, Antarctic Ocean - #82 | ecosystem: Environmental > Aquatic > Marine > Unclassified | place: Southern Ocean | collected 2014-10-09
TTTTGTAATTTGATGTGATTTCATAAAACCTTCAACAATGTTTTCAGGAACACCTACTTTTGGCCCTCTTACATCTTTTGCTTCTATTTTAATTTCACTTGGTAAATCACGTATTAAAAGAGCTAGACGTGTAGGTGTAGAATGAACTTCTGCAGATTTATATTTAATGTTTTCTTCATCTAATGATTTTAATATATTTTTTTTAATTTCTTCTCTTGCGCTGATTTGTAGTCCGTGAGGAATTTCTTCACTATAAAGTTCTAATAAGAATTCAGCCATATCAAACTTGGTTGTTCAACCAAGCTGCACCAGAACCTTTAGCTAGTTCTCTTATTCTGTTAATGTACCCTGTTCTCTCGGCAACACCAATAACACCTCTAGCATCTAATAAATTAAAGACATGACTTGCTTTTAAGCACTGGTCATAAGCTGGTAGTGCTAATTTTTTTCCAAGTAAAGCTTTACACTCAGATTCTGCAAATTCAAAACTCTTTAATAGTTTTTCTGTATTAGCGTATTCAAAGTTATAAGCTGAAAATTCTTTCTCAGCTTGGAGGAAGACTTCCTTGTATTTAATACCTTCATTGTTCCAGTCTAAGTCGTAGACATTTTTCTTTCCTTGAACAAACATACATAGTCTTTCCAGACCATAAGTTAACTCTACCGGAACTGGTTTGCACTCTATCCCAGTCATTTGTTGAAAGTAGGTGAATTGAGTAACTTCCATTCCATCACACCAAACTTCCCAGCCCAACCCAGCAGCACCAAGTGTTGGGCTTTCCCAATCATCTTCTACAAATCGAATGTCATGTTTTTTTGTGTCAATTCCAATTGACGCTAAGCTTCTAAGGTAAGTTTGTTTAATATCTTTTGGAGATGGTTTGATAATAACTTGAAATTGATAATAGTGTTGCAACCTATTTGGATTTTCTCCATATCGTCCATCTGTTGGTCGCCTCGAGGGCTGTACGTAAGCAGCTTTCCAAGGTTTTGGTCCCAACGATCTTAGTGTTGTTGCGGGATGAAAAGTTCCAGCACCTACTTCAATGTCATAAGGTTGCAAAATTATACAACCATATTTTCCCCAAAATTTTTGAAGATTCATAATGATGTCCTGAAAAGATAAAACTCTGTTTACTTTATTTTTTTTTATTGGCATTTACAAACCAAATTTTTGCCAAAAGAATTTTTCTTCTATTGAGTTCATTGTGTTGGTTAATTGACCATCAATAGAAGCTGAAAGTTTTCTACCGATCCAACTTTTTGGCTTTTCAAAATTTTTAATAATAACCTCTTCACCAAATTTCTCTTTTAATACTTGATCGGCATTTCCAAGACCGTCGATCAAGCCAAGTTTTAATGCTGAGGCACCTGTCCAGAACTCACCTGTGAAAATATTATTTTTTTCAGGATCTTTCAGTTTTGATTTTCTGCTTGTCTCTACAACTTTAATAAAATCAGCATGTAATTCTAATTGTATGCTTTTAAGTTTGTTAATATCTTCTTCTTTTTCATCCACGAATGGATCAAGTGTACTTTTGTTTTTTCCTGCAGTATAAACTCTTCTCTCAATGCCCATTTTTTTAATCAGTTCTTTAAATCCAAAAGATGCAGAGATAACACCGATCGATCCAATAATTGAACTTGAGTTTGCATAAATTTCATCTCCGGCACATGAAATTAAATATCCTCCTGATGCTGCAACATCTTCTGCAAAAATGATAACTTTAATTTTTTTCTTATCTGCAAGCTGTCTAATATAGCTATAAATTAAGTGTGATTGTACGGGGGAACCGCCTGGCGAATTAATAGAAATAGCAACATGTTTTACTTTTTTAATGGAAAAAGCTTTTTTTAGAATTTCTTTTTGACCAGCAAGATCCATCCCTTTACTGAATCTACCGGCATTACCAATAACACCTGTTAACCTAACGTGGGGAATAATTGTTTTTTTTTTAAAAAAGGAGAACATGATTTTTTTTATAGTTTAATAGTATTTATCTTATATCAATACTATAATTAAATTTTAAATACTTATTCTTCTACCGCTAGTTGAATTAAAGGTGCGTCATCAAAGTTCAAATTTAAAATTATTTATTTAAAAATTAGATTATAAATACAAAAAATATGGGATCAGTCATACCGCTAAAAAAATCTGCAAACTCAGCTTACTTAGAGCTAAAAAATCTAGTTAACGAAAAGCTTTCTGAAGTTGAAAAATTAATAGAAATTAAACTAGATAGTAAAGTCTCTCTGATTAAAAAAATGAGTACTTATCACCTTAATTCAGGCGGTAAAAGAATCAGAGCTCTTTTAACTCTAGGTTCTGCAAAACTTGCGGGTTACCATCCCTTAAGTCATCGTGACGTGAGCTTATCAGCCTGTGTTGAACTTATTCATAGTGCAACTTTATTACATGACGATGTGATCGATGAAAGTGATCTCCGTAGAGGTATCAAAACTACTAACGCTTTGTGGGGAAACCAATCATCTATTTTAGTTGGTGATTATCTTCTCAGCAGATGTTTTGAAATTATGGTTGATGATGGTGATTTAGAAATTTTAAAATTGTTGTCTTCTACTTCTGCAAAAATTGCCCAAGGTGAAGTGATGCAGTTAGAACATAAAGGTGAAGCTGATCTTTTAGAAGAAACTTATATAGATATTATTAATTTGAAAACAGCTGCTTTATTTTCTGCAGCTACAAAAACAGGAGCTTGCTTAGCTAAGAGTAATGAAAAAGAAAAAGGTGCTTTAGAGTCATATGGAAAAAATATTGGTCTTGCTTTTCAAATTGCTGATGATGCCTTGGATTATTATTCAAAAGAAATTATTTTTGGAAAAAAAATTGGAAAAGACTTTTATGAAGGAAAAGTTACTTTGCCTTTAATTATTATTTATCAAAGATCAGATGCTGAAGAAAGAAAGTTTTTAGTTGAGACGTTTAAAAAAGACAAAAGAACAAAAGAAGATTTTGAAAAAACACTTCAATTGATAAAAAAATATAAAGCAGTTGAGGATAGTTTAGAAAGAGCTCAATATTTTGTTAATGTTTCTCATGATGCTCTTGGAATTTTTAAAGACTGCTCAGAAAAAAAAATACTTCAAAATTTAACTGGTTTTAGTTTAAATAGATCTTTTTAAGGATAAAGAATTTCTTTTATCCATTTACTATTATTATTTATATAATTTAATCGCTCATGAATTCTTCCTTCGCCGTCTAACCAAAATTCTATTTCATTAGGTAAAATTCTCCAACCAGACCAATGTGGTGGTCGAGGTACTTTATTTTGATCAGGATATTTTTTTTCAAATTCTTCAATCTTTTTTAAAAAAGTATCTCTGCTCTCTAATTTTTCAGATTGATTTGATGCCCAAGCACTTATTCTATTTTTGTAAGGTCTAGAGTTATAATATTCATCAGCTTCTTTTTCGGTTACTTGCTGAACTTTTCCTATTACACGAACTTGCCTTCTTAAACTTTTCCAGTGAAAGCACATTGAAGCTTGTTGATTAATTTTTAAATCAATTCCTTTTTTACTATTAAAATTTGTATAAAAAACAAATCCTTTATTACTTAACCCTTTTAACAGAACCATTCTCACACTTGGTTGATTTGATTGATTAGCAGTCCCAAGTGCGACAGCATTGGGATCATTAATTTCTGTTTCTTCGGCTTTCTTAATCCAATTTTTGAATAAATCTATAGGATTATCTAGGTCTTCAAAGATAGAGTCTAATCCTATTGTGTTTTTGTCATTTTTTTGATTCATATATTCTATAAAATAATTTATACATTAATTAACTATGTCTTTTAATACTTTTGGTAAAATATTTAAATTTACAACATGGGGTGAGTCTCATGGGCCAGCTATAGGCTGCGTCATTGACGGCTGTCCGCCAAATATACCTATATCTGAAAATGAGATCCAAAAAGACATGGATAGAAGAAGACCAGGTCAGTCTAAATTTACAACACAAAGAAAAGAGTCTGATAAAGTGGTAATTTTGTCAGGTGTTTTTGAGGGTAAAAGTACAGGCACACCTATTTCAATTATTATTCATAATGAAGATAAACGCTCAAGAGATTATGAGACGATTAAAGATAAATTTAGGCCAGGTCATGCAGATTTTACTTATTTTAAAAAATATGGGATTAGAGATTACAGAGGTGGCGGTAGACAATCAGCTAGAGAAACAGCTTGTCGTGTTGCAGCGGGTGCTGTTGCAAAAATAGTTTTAAATAATTTACTTGGTTCAAAGTTTAATATTATTGGAGCGGTAACTCAGCTTGGCTTGATGTCATGTGACAGAAACAATTGGGATGATACTGAAATTAGAAAAAATCCTTTTTTCTGTCCTGATAAAAAATCAATTAAACTTTGGGAACAATATTTGTTATCAGTTCGAAAAGCAGGATCATCTTGTGGTGCTATTGTTGAGTTAAGAGCAAGAGGAGTTCCTGTTGGCTTGGGGGCACCTGTTTATTCAAAACTGGATACGGATATTGCTGCAGGCTTAATGAGTATCAATGCAGTTAAGGGAGTAAATATCGGATCTGGCATGAGCTCTGCTTTTTTAAGTGGTGAAGAAAATTCAGATGAGATGAGAACTAAGTCAGGAAAAATAAATTTTAAATCTAATAATGCTGGTGGGATATTAGGTGGCATTTCTTCTGGGCAAGATATTATTGCTTCTTTTTCTGTTAAACCTACCTCTTCAATATTATCAAATAGAGAAACGATTGATAAAAAAGGTAAGAACACTAATATTTCTGTTAAAGGAAGACATGATCCTTGTGTGGGGATTAGAGCTGTTCCAATTGGTGAGGCAATGTTATCTTGTGTTATACTAGATCACTTCTTGATGAACCGTGCACAATGCGGTTAGTTTGAATTTTTATTTTTATTTTGTGCTAAAACGATATTAGATTTTAAAACATCCTCTACTTTATTTATGATTGATAAATAGTCTAATCCAGCTTTTTTATACATGTTCTCGGGGCTATCTTGATCAATAAATATATCAGGTAAAATCATAGATCTAAATTTTAAACCTTTATCAAATACGCCTCTATCAGACAATAATTGAGCTACATGTGAACCAAATCCACCGATTGAACCCTCTTCAATTGTAAATAAAGCTTCGTGTGTTGTAGCAACTTCCATAATTAATTTTTCGTCTAAGGGCTTAGCAAATCTTGCATCCACTATAGTTAACTCTATTCCTTTAGCCGCTAAAGTTTCTGCTGCTTTTTTACATTCTTCTAATCTTGCACCAAGACATAAAATCGCTGCTTGCTTTCCTTTTCTGATTATTTTTCCTTTACCAATCTCTAGAATTTCGTTTATATTTGGCAATTCAACTCCTACGCCGTTTCCTCTTGGGTATCTAAAAGCACACGGTTTATCATTAATTTTTACAGCAGTATTAATCATTCTTACAAGTTCAGCTTCATCGCTAGCTGCCATAACTATAAAGTTCGGAAGTGTTGAAAGATAAGTAATATCAAAGGATCCTGCATGTGTTGGACCGTCAGACCCGACTAATCCAGCTCTATCAATTGCAAATCTAACAGGTAGAGATTGAATAGCAACATCGTGAACGACTTGATCGTAAGCTCTTTGCAAAAAAGTAGAATAAATTGATGCAAAAGGTTTATATCCTTCTGTTGCCAGTCCTGCAGCGAACGTAACTGCGTGTTGTTCAGCAATACCGACGTCAAACATACGATCTGGAAATCTTTTCTCGAAGATATCCATACCAGTTCCTCCAGGCATGGCACCGGTAATACCTATAATTTTAGTATCTTGATCAGCGTGCTTAACTAAAGTTTCAGCAAATATCTTGGTGTATGAGGATAAATTTGATTTAGTTTTAACTTGTTCACCAGTTGTTATATTAAATTTGGAAACACCATGATATTTATCCCCTGATTCTTCAGCAGGTTTGTAACCTTTTCCTTTTTGCGTAATGGCATGAATTAAAACAGGCCCTTCATGTTTTGAATTTTTCACATTTTCTAATACTTGAACTAAATTATTAACATCGTGACCGTCTATAGGTCCGATATAATAAAAACCAAGTTCACTAAATAAAGTACCACCACTAACTAAACCTTTTATTAAATCTTCAGCCTTAGCTGTTTTTTCAGCAAACCTTTTTGAGAAAGAGGAAATAATCATTTTAACCGTTTCTCTGAAACTAAAGTACATTTTTCCAGAAAGGAGTCTTGCGAGATATTTGCTCATAGCTCCAACTGGTTTTGCAATAGACATTTCATTATCATTTAATATGACGATTAGTTTTGATCTAAGCGCTCCAGCATTATTCATAGCCTCATAGGCCATACCTGCGCTCATAGCTCCATCACCGATAACTGCTACTACGTTATTATTATTATTTGATAATTTGTTTGCCACAGCCATACCTAAGGTTGAAGAAATCGAAGTTGAACTATGTGCAGCTCCAAAAGGATCATATTCACTCTCTGCTCTTTTAGTAAAACCAGACAGACCCCCACCTTTTCTTAAAGTTCGTATAGAATTTTTTCTACCAGTAATAAGTTTATGCGGATAACACTGATGACCAACGTCCCAAACCAATTTGTCTTTTGGAGTATTAAAAACATAGTGAATGGCAACAGTGAGTTCAACAACACCGAGGCCCGCACCTAGATGGCCTCCTGTTTCAGAGACTACATTTATCAATTCTTCTCTAAGTTCATCGGAAGCTTGCTTTAGTTGATTTCTTTTTAATTTTCTTAGATCTGCTGGATAATTAATTTGGTCTAATAATATATTCATTAAAAATTTCTCTCTAAAATAAATTCTACTGTATTAATTAAATCGTTTGCTTTTCTTCCATGTTTTTGTAGCTTACTCAATATATTTTTCTTTAATTTTGAAGCATAAGAATGAGCTTTTTCATAGCCCATCAAGCTAATTAAAGTAGACTTACCTTTTTTTTGATCTTTTTTTGTTGATTTGCCGGCTAATTTTTTAGATCCTTTAAAATCAATAAAATCATCAGCAAATTGAAACAGTAATCCTATATCTTCGCCTAGTTTACTTAAGAATTTTAATTCTACAATTTTTTTTTTTGCTATAACGCCTGGCGCAAAACAACAGAAGTTAAATAATTTTCCTGTTTTTTTTCTTTGCATGTCAAGAACATCCGAAAATTTTTTTTTTTTTTTTTCAAAATTTAAGTCTAGGTATTGTCCGCCAGCAATACCGGTGTGTCCTGAACAAAGTGCTAGAGCCATAACAAGCTCTGCTTTGCTTTTGTTTTCAAGTTTGTAATTTTTCTCTACAATCATTTCAAAAGCTAAAGTTAATAATGAGTTGCCTGCTAAAATAGCATTAGATTCTCCGTACTTTACATGTGTTGATAATTTTCCTCTTCGCATCCTATCGTTGTCCATACAAGGAAGGTCGTCATGAATTAAAGAGTAAGAATGAATGCACTCTACTGCTCCACAAATATTTAAAAGTTTGCTAACCTTAATATTAAATAATTTTCCAGCTCCTATAATTATAGATGATCTAATTTTCTTTCCTCCTGACAAAGAGCCATATTTCATTACAGGCATTAAACCAGAGTTACTTTGTCTATTTAAATATTTCTTCAAAAAAATATCTGTTTTTTTTGCGTTACTATCTAGAAATGATCTAATCATTTGTTAAAATCTTTCTCATTTGTTTTTCCTATTTTAGAGATTTCTTTATTCCTGTCTTTAAAAAAAGAATCTATGCGTTTATTTAAAATAATAAGACGGGCGTAATCATTCATTGATTCAGATAAATCTGTCTCTTTACTTTCTAATTTTTCAAGAATTTGATTAATTTCCTCTTTAATCTCTTTTATTGATTTACTTTTTGTATTCTGTGGAATATTTTTGTCTTTCATTAAAAGTATAATAATTACATTATGAAAAATATCTATTCAAATATATTGAAAGTTAATAACAAAAACTTATCAAAAGCTATTAACTATCTTAAAAAAAAAGAGCTTGTAGGTGTCCCAACTGAGACAGTCTATGGTTTGGCGGGTAATGCTTACTCCTATAAGGCTGTTAAAAAAATTTATTATTTAAAAAAAAGACCCTTTAAAAACCCACTTATTATTCACTACTATAATCTTGATCAATTAAAAAATGACGTTGAGTTAAATAGTGATTTTTTTAAACTTTATAAAAAATTTTCTCCAGGGCCAATCACTTTTGTTTTGAAAAAAAAGAAAAATTCTCTATTATCAAGTATAGCAACGGCAAAACTAAATACAGTTGCGGTCAGGTTCCCAAGAGATAAAACACTAAGAAAAATATTAAAATCGCTAAATTTTCCTTTAGCTATACCAAGTGCTAATAAATCAACACATATTAGTCCTGTGTCAGCTAAAGATGTTGCTCAAGAATTTAAAAGTTCGATAAAAGTTATTTTAAATGGTGGATCGTGTAAAATTGGGCTAGAATCAACAGTTGTAGATTTAACATTTAAACCAAAGATTTTAAGACCAGGATTTATAGCTCCTACTAACATTTCTAAAACTTTAAATAAAAAAATTAAAATTAATAATAATTTAAAAATTTTTAAAGCCCCTGGCATGCTTAAGAGGCATTACTCACCTGGCATTCCTATAAAGCTCAATCAAAAAAAAGCTGGCAGTAATGAAGCCTTTATTGTTTTTGGAAAAAGATATAAAAAAGGAAAAAATATTTTTAATTTAAGTTACAAGTCTAGCTTAAACGAGGCTGCTAAAAACTTATATAAAACACTAAGGCTAATTAAGAATAAAAAATATAAAATGATTTGTGTATGTTTAATTCCAAAAACTGGTATTGGTTTAGCAATTAACGATAGGTTAAATCGGGCTTCAAAGTAATATATGGATATTAAAGTAAAAAATTTAACAAAAAAATTTCAAGACTATTTAGCAGTAAATAATATAAGTTTTACTTTAGAAAAAAATAAAACATTAGGCCTGCTTGGTCCAAACGGCTGCGGAAAGACAACTACCATAGGAATGATGCTCGGTCTAATTTCTCCTTCAAGTGGAGAGGTTCTAATAAACAATCAAAATGTTGATGACGCTAATCGTAATGATCTTTTGAGTAGAATGAACTTTGCCTCCCCTTATATTGAATTACCAAAAAAACTAACAGTTAGACAAAATTTGGAAGTTTATGGCAGACTTTACGGCATTAAGGATTTAAAAAGTAGAATTGCTGAAATTTCCAACGATCTCAACTTAAATAAATTTTTAAATAAAAATACAGGCGAATTATCCTCTGGGCAAAAAAATAGGGTTTCTTTAGCTAAATCATTAATCAATAAGCCAGATATTTTATTTCTTGACGAACCTACTGCTAGTCTAGATCCTGATATTGGAGATTTTGTCAGAGAATATATAGAGAGATATAAATCTAAAAACCAAATAACTATTTTATTAGCTTCTCACAACATGAAAGAAGTCGAAAGACTCTGTGACACTGTAATTATGATGAAAGAAGGACAAATTGTAGATCGTGGCACATGTAAGGACTTAATTAGTAAACATGGTAGGGATAGCCTTGAAGATACTTTCTTGAAAATAGCAAGGAGCAAAAAATGAGATGGCATAAAATTTATGGTTTAAGTCTTAGACATATCTATCTAATTAGAAATTCTTTCCCAAGAATATTAGATTTAATATATTGGCCGTCTGTTCAAGTTTTTTTGTGGGGTTTTATATCTGAATTTTTTACTGTAAATTCTTCATATTACAACAATACGGTAGGTGTTATTTTAACAGCTGCAATTCTTTATGATTTTTTATTTCGATCAAGTATTAGCTACAATATGATGTTTCTTGAAGAAATATGGAGCAGAAATTTTACTAACTTGTTTATTGCACCAATTAAGATTAGCGAAATTATAGCAGCATTAACTATGACAGCAATTTTTAGGACATTGATTGGTTTAGTACCTGCCGTTTTAGTTGCTATTCCTTTGTTTGGCGTATCAATTTTTAAATTAGGAATCCCTCTAATCTTTCTTCTCATTGCGCTTTATATATTTGGCATAAGCTTAGGTTTACTTGTTACAGCAGGTTTACTGAGATTTGGACCATCCTTTGAAAATATTGCTTGGGCAAGTTTATTTTTTTTAGCTCCACTTGGATGTATTTATTACCCAATTGAGATATTACCTAATTCACTGCAAATAATAGCTAATGGCCTACCCTTAGTTCACATATTTGAAGAAATGAGAAATATACTAATAAATCAAACTGTTAATACGTTCGAAATTATAAAAAGTATATTTATTTCAATTATATATTTTACTTTAGGGGTAATAATATTTTACACTTCGTATTACGGAGCTAAAAAAAAAGGAACTTTAATTAATATTGGTGAATAAATATTCAATTTTATTTTTCTAAATCCTTTATATTAATAAAATTTTTACTTAAGTCTGAGTTATTTTTTTTTATTTCATTAAAAAAATTCCAAGCTAAAACTAAAATTGGAAGGTTTTTTTCTTTAATATCTATCTTACTTTTTATGGGTATCAGTACTCCTGGAACAAATTTATTTTGTTTTAATTTATTATCTTCGATAATAAAATCAATTTGATCAGTAATACCAAAAAAGTTAAGAGCAGTAGTGGCTTTTGCGGGTGAACCAAAGCCAATTATTTTTTTATTATTTTCTTTCAATTTTTTGATATTATTAATTACATTTTTTCTTATTTCATATACTTGTAGTGAAAATTTTTGATAGTTTTCGAAATTTTTAATACCAAAACTTTCTTCTTCTTTGAGTAAATTCTTGACACTGTTTTCTATTTTAATTTTTTTATTTTTGCTTATATATATTCTTATTGATCCACCATGAGTACTGATCTTTTCAGCTCTAAAAATTTTTACATTAAATTGATTAAAAAAATTAATTAAAGAGGTTAAAGACCAGTAATTGTAATGTTCATGATATATATTATCAAAGGTTAAATCTTTGAGTGTATTTAACAAGTATTGAACTTCTATAATTATAACACCTTTGTTACTAAGAAGACTCAACATGCATTCTGCCATCTCTTTAAGCTTATCTGAGTGTGCAAACACATTTGAAGCTAGAATAATTGCAGCGTTTCCTTTAATTTTTTTTAAAATTTTTTTTTCTAAAAAACCATTAAAAGTTTTTATCTTATTTTTATTAGCTAATTTTGCTAAATTTTTTGCAGGCTCTATACCTAAAATATTTTTAAATTTTAAATCTTTAAAAGGTTTAAGGGCAATTCCATCATTACTTCCAATGTCAATAACGTACGACTTTTTTGAAGAGAGTTTAAATTCTTTAATATATTTTTTTGCTGCTAATTTAAAATGATCTACAAATGACTTTGATGTTGAAGAGGTATAAAGATAATTAGAAAACATTTTTTTTGGATCAACAACTACTGATAGTTGGCAATTATGACACTTAGGGCAATAATTCATCTCGAGAGGATATAAGATACATTTAGAATTTTTATTATTTAGTAAGTTATTAGCTAAAGGCTGATAGCCTAAAGAAATAACTCTTTTTAAATCAAAATTTCCACAGGACCTGCAATCAAATTTATAAATCTTCATTAATAAATTTTTTTCTTCTTCATCTACAAGAACGTGTCTTACCGTGTGGGTCACACCATAATTTTCATGTTCTCTCTCTCCTCTAACTAGATTTAGAAAAACAGAATCTTTTGTAAAAACCATGCAATGTGCAGTGTTAGGTTTTGTTATTATTAAATCATTTTTATTTACCACATGAGTAATCTTCGGTGCATTTTTATTTAGGAGGTCCTGATACACACTAATAAACTGGCCTTTAGTTAGTAGACATTTTTGTTCTTGAATTGGGTGGTAATGATTTGCTCTTGTTGTTCCTTTTTTAGAATCTATTAAGCCTATTAAATTAATTGGTTCTGGCAACTCAAAATTACTAATTTTTCCTCTCTTATCAATATATTCTTTTTCTCCTTTTTTAATGTATTCTAAATCTTGAGTTATAATTTCATTTGACCATTTTTTAATCATTTCTTTTATTGACTCTTCTAACGAATATAAAAAATTAAAACCTGTTCTTAATAACTTTTCATTACTAAGAGAGAAACCTAAATTTGGTACATCATCTTTAGTAGATTCAATTAAAATATTTTTTTTATATTTTTTACAAATTAAAGCTACTTCTTTTACTGTGGCTGTTTCTTTTGATAAATTATAAATTTCAGAATTTATATCATCTCTTTCTTCCATAAATTTAAAACAGCGAGCAACATCTGTGAGTGGAACTAAACTTTTTAATTGTTTTCCCTCTGCAAACAATTTTAATGTTTTATTTTGTGATGCACTTTTTGAAAAAAAATTTGTCATTATATTAGTTCTGGTTGAGTCGTTTGAATAACCATAAACGGAACCTAGTCTTAAAATAATATAATTTTTTCCTGAGTCTTTAATTTGTTTTTCATTTACGTATTTTGAAATACCATAGCTTAAAACTGGAATTGGTTGCTCATTTTCACTAATATTAAATTTTATATTTTTCAAACCTTCAAATATTACATGTGTAGAAGGGAAAATAATTTTAGCATTTTTGTTCATGTGATCTAAAATATTTTGCGTTCCTACTTCAGCAACTTTTTTAATTAGTTCATCCTGATCTTTATCGCTTTCACTTTTTGTGCGTGGTACATCTGTTATTCCTGCCAGATGATGAATAACATTTGCTTCTTTAATATATTTTTTAATTATGTCACTATTTAAGATATCAGCTTCTATAAATTTAATTCCCCAATTATTAAGTTGATTCACTCTTTCTGATGTGAATTTGTTGTCTATTACGGTAACATGGTTATTCCAGCTTATACCTGAGTAAATCTTGCAGATTTCAGTTCCAATGTAGCCTAAACCACCGGTTATAATTATATTTTTTTTCATTTATGTAAATTTGATTATATTTTTCTTATAATTATTATTATATTAAAATTATTATGAAGATCTATGATTGTTTTATGTATTTTGACGAAGACTTAATGCTAGATATTAGATTAAATATACTAAATCAACATGTTGATGGTTTTATTATTGCAGAAGCTACTTTAGATCATGCTGGAAATGCTAAAAAAATTAATTTTGATATTAATAGGTTTTCAAAATTTAAAAATAAGATAAACCACATAATTGTTGAAGATATTCCAAAACATGTAACTTCATTAAAAAAAGATTGGCACCCTGCTCATATTAGAGATCAATTTCAAAGGAACGCTCTAGAAAGAGGATATAAAAATGCTGAAGATGAGGATTTGATAATGATTTCAGATATAGACGAAATACCCGATCCAAATAAAATAGCTAATTTTAAAAAAAAAAATAAATATGCCTGTTTTATACAAAAAAATTTTCAGTCAAAAATTAATCAGCTAAATATAACTGAACCATCATGGCCGGGTACAAAAATATGCATAAAAAAATTCTTAAAGTCCCCGCAATGGTTAAGAAATTTAAAGACTAAACAATATCCATTCTGGAAAATTTATAAACCTAAAAATCTACAATTAATTTTAGATGGAGGTTGGCATTTTAGTTTTTTAAAAAAATCAGATGATGTTTCAAAAAAAATCAAATCGTTTGCTCACCAGGAGTATAACAACAAGAAATTTGTAGACCAAAGAGAAATTGAGAATAGAATTAAATCAAGAAGTGATATATTTGACAGAAATTTCAAATATCAAAAAATTGAGTTAAATCAAGATTTTCCTGAATATATTTTAAGAAATATGTCCAAATTTAAAGATTGGGTGTTGTAGTTTTTGGTGCGCCCGGAAGGATTTGAACCCTCAACCTCCTGATCCGAAGTCAGGCGCTCTATCCAGTTGAGCTACGAACGCATATTATGGTAATCTAAATTTAAATGTCTGATAACTCAATCAAATTCTTAATTGCAAAACAAGACGCAGGCAACCGTCTTGATGTTGTTCTTGTCAATTTATTGCCTAATTTTTCGAGATCAAATTTAAAAAAAATTATAGAACTAAAACAAG
>Ga0307986_10002182_pt1 | contig 14060 bp, 9 predicted proteins | sample EllFjometageno82_FD_203170 | JGI IMG/M metagenome (GOLD analysis project Ga0307986, IMG submission 203170) | Marine microbial communities from Ellis Fjord, Antarctic Ocean - #82 | ecosystem: Environmental > Aquatic > Marine > Unclassified | place: Southern Ocean | collected 2014-10-09
TTTATGATTGATACTAAGACATCAATTCATTTGTCAAATGTAAACTATTTTTACTTTCTTTAAATAATTAAAATAACAATGAATTTCAGCCAACAAAACCCTCGCAATACTAGGGATCGGGTTTCAAAATGTTTCACTAATTATACTGAAACTAAATCTCCAGAGGCTTCTTTTTTAGGTAAGGTCGAAACCCCCATGAGGTAAGTGTCGATTTGATGTGCTGCCTCTCGTCCTTCAGAAATTGCCCAAACAATTAAAGACTGACCTCTTCGCACATCACCCGCAGCAAAAACAGTAGACTTATTTGTTTGGTATTGTTTAATTCCTTCTACATTTCCCCGTTTGTCAAAAGTCACACCCAACTTTTCTGGCAAAGTTTTTTCGGGTCCTGTAAAACCTAGAGCCAGTAATGCCATATCACAAGGCCATTCTTTTTCAGATCCTTCTTTCTCTGTAAGTTGTGGACGTTCTCCAGGTACTTTTTTCCAACGTACTTCAACTGTTTTTAATCCCACAACATTTCCTTTAGCATCACCAACAAATTCTTTGGTTAGAATGCTCCATTCTCTGTGAATTCCTTCTTCGTGAGAAGAAGTAGTTTTGAGTTTAAATGGCCAGTAAGGCCAGGGGTTTTCTTCTGTTCTTCCATCTGCAGGCTTGGGCATTATTTCGAAGTTAGTTACACTTTTTGCTCCTTGACGATTAGAAGTTCCGATACAATCGGAACCTGTATCACCACCACCAATAACAATTACATCACGATCTTTAGCTGTATATTTAGCTTCTCGTTCTAATTGACCATCTACAGCTTTGTTGTTATGTGGCAAAAAGTCCATAGCTTGAACTACACCTTTAAGTTCAGAACCAGGTATTGGCAGATTTCTTTTTATAGAAGCTCCTGCAGCAATAAGAATGACATCAAAATCTGATTCTAAAGTTTCGGCGTTAATGTCCTTTCCGATTTCAACATTACACCTAAAAATAATCCCTTCAGCTTCAAGAATTTCAAGACGTCTGTCGATTATATTTTTTTCCATTTTAAAATCTGGAATTCCGTAGCGTAATAAACCACCAACTTTGTTGTCACGTTCAAAAACAGTAACGGTATGACCAGCTTTATTAAGCTGTTGTGCAGCTGCAAGACCAGCCGGACCTGATCCAACAATTGCAATTGTTTTTCCTGTTCTTTCTGCAGGTGGTTGTGCTTTAATCCATCCTTCTGCAAAGCCACGTTCAACTATATATTTTTCAATTAATTCAATTGAAACAGGTGGATTCGTAATTCCTAAAACACAAGCTTCTTCACAAGGAGCGGGACATAGGCGACCTGTAAATTCTGGGAAGTTGTTTGTAGCTTGTAATATGTGTAACGCTTTTTTCCATTGATTTTTATAAACAGCATCGTTAAAATCAGGAATTAAATTTCCTAAAGGACAACCGCTATGACAAAAGGGAACACCACAATCCATACAACGTCCACCTTGCTCTTGAAGTAATTCGTTAGAAGGAGCAACTGTAAATTCTTTGTAGTTGTCAATTCGCTTTTTAGGATCAATTACCTCTTCTTTGATTCTGTCGTATTCCAAAAACCCTCTTAATTTCCCCATCGCTTAAGCCTTTAATTTATTTTCTTCTTCTGCAGCAAGCATTGCTAGTGCATTTTTATAATCGGTTGGCATTACTTTGATGAAATTCTTAGAACTATCCGGCCAATCTTTTAGTATTTGTGCAGCCTTAGAGCTGTTTGTATAGTCGTTGTGGTTTTGAAGTAAACCCTGAACAGTTTCTTTATCTTGATCAGTTAAGTCTTCGAGTTCTACCATTTCTAAGTTAAATTTTTTCTCATCAAAAATTCCATCGTCATTGAATAGGTAAGCAACTCCACCACTCATTCCAGCAGCAAAATTACGCCCTGTTTCTCCAAGAATCAAGGCAATACCTCCGGTCATATATTCACAACCATGATCTCCAATACCTTCAACAACCGCAATTGCTCCAGAGTTTCGAACACAGAAACGTTCTCCAGCAATTCCGTTGATATAAGCTTCACCAGTGACTGCTCCATATAGCGCAACGTTTCCAATGATTATGTTTTCGTCAGCCTTAAAAGTAGCTTCTTCTGGCACTTGAGCTATAAGTTTTGCTCCAGAGAGTCCTTTTCCAAAGTAATCATTACAAGTTCCTGAGACTTTCATGAACAAGCCTTTTGCAGCAAATGCTCCAAAACTCTGTCCTGCTGTTCCTGAAAACTTTAAGCTTAATGTATCTTCAGGTAGTCCTGGAGCACCGTGCATTTTTGAAATCTCATTACTCAATATTGCTCCGACTGTTCTGTCGGTATTGCAAATAGGGAACTCTAGATGTTGCTCTTCTTTTCTGTAGATAGCAGGGTGTGCCGCTTCTATAATTTTGAAGTCAATAACGTTATCAAGACCGTGATCTTGTCTTTGGGTATTATGAAGTTTTACAAGCGCTCCAACCTCAGGTTTATATAATATTTTTGAAAGATCAATTCCTTGAGTTTTATAATGACCAACCGCTTTTTTCATATTGATTTTTTGCGATTGTCCCACCATTTCTTTGATGGTTCTAAAACCTAATTGCGCCATAATTCCTCTCAATTCTTCTGTAACAAAGTACATGAAGTTGATTACATGCTCAGGTTTTCCTTTAAAATTCTTTCTCAATTCCGGATCTTGAGTTGCAATACCCACCGGACAAGTATTGAGGTGACATGCACGCATCATTATACATCCAGACGCTACAAGTGGTGCAGTAGAGAAGCCAAATTCTTCGGCACCTAATAAACATGCTATGGCTACATCTCGGCCTGTTTTCATTTGTCCGTCACACTCTAAAACGATTCGGTTACGAAGGTCGTTCATTACCAATGTTTGTTGTGCTTCTGCTATTCCAAGTTCCCAAGGAAGTCCAGCGTGTTTGAGAGAGGTAAGTGGAGAAGCTCCAGTTCCACCATCAAATCCAGAAATCAAAATTACATCTGCTTTTGCTTTGGCTACCCCAGCTGCAATTGTTCCAACTCCGACTTCAGAGACTAATTTTACATTTATTCTAGCTTCTCGGTTTGCGTTTTTTAGATCAAATATGAGCTGAGCTAAATCTTCAATAGAATAAATATCGTGATGAGGTGGTGGGGAAATTAACCCAACATAAGGAGTAGAATTTCGAACCGAGGCTATGTAAGGATTTACTTTTGGGCCAGGAAGTTGTCCCCCCTCTCCAGGTTTGGCTCCTTGAGCCATTTTTATTTGAATTTCTTTTGCAGAACTTAAATAGTGACTGGTTACCCCGAATCGTCCAGAAGCAACTTGTTTTATTGCGCTGTTCCTCCAGTTTCCGTTGTTGTCTGGCTGAAAACGTTTTGGATCTTCACCTCCTTCTCCAGAATTACTTTTACCCCCAATACGATTCATCGCAATGGCTAAATTTTCGTGGGCTTCTGCGCTAATTGATCCTAAAGACATAGCGCCTGTTTTGAATCTTTTTACAATTTCTGTCCAAGGCTCAACCTCTTCGATTGGAATTGGATCAAAACTAGCAAACTCAAATAAACCTCTCAGGGTCATTAGCTTTTCTGTTTGTTCGTTAACCATTTTAGAGTATACCTCATAACTCTCAAAGTTATTTTGATTTACCGCTTGTTGAAGTTTTGCTATGGTAGTAGGGTTTAGCATATGTGCCTCTCCGTTTCTTCGCCAACGATATTCTCCACCGATTTCTAAATCAAGTCCAGAAAGGCTTTCGATATTGAATGCTTTTTTGTGACGACGAGAAATTTCTTTTTCGATTTCATAAAGACCAATTCCTTCTATTCGAGTGGCTGTATTACAAAAGTATTGGTCTACAAGGATCTCGCTCAGTCCGAGCGCTTCAAATATCTGAGAGCCACGGTAGGAGTTTAGCGTGGAGATTCCTATTTTATTCATAACCTTAACAATCCCTGTTGCTATGGCTTTGTTGTAATTTTGTATTGCATCGTGAGCACTAAATCCTTTTATATTCTTTACTTCAACTTGTTCTTCAATAATTTCATTAACCATATAGGGGTTAATTGCACTTGCACCATAGCCAAATAGGCAAGAGAAATGATGTGGTTCACGTGGTTCTGCGGATTCAATTACGATTCCAAATTTAGATCTTTTTTGAAGGCGTTTAAACGAGTTGTGTGTATGAGCACAAGCTAGTAGAATCGGAATAGGAGCCATTTTAGAAGAAACACCACGATCGGATAGTATAACAATGTTAGCACCATTTTCAATTTCTTTTTCAATTTTAGAAATAATATTTTCTAACGCATTTTCCAGTCCATTAACCCCTTTTTCGATAGGGTATAAGGTAGATATTGAAATGGTTTTGTAGTCTGCATGCTCAATGTATTTGATTTTATCTAAATCTTCGTTTGAGATTACTGGATTTTGAATATTAAGCTTTTTTGCATGATCTTCAGTGATGTCAAAGAGGTTAATATCACTTCCGATTGACAAAGAAGTATCGGTAACTATTTCTTCCCGAATTCCGTCCAGAGGTGGGTTAGTTACTTGAGCAAAAAGTTGCTTGAAGTAGTTGTAAAGTAACTGAGGACGATCTGATAATACAGCCAAAGGAGTGTCCGTTCCCATCGAACCAATAGCTTCTTTTCCTTGAATACTCATTGGGAGTATTAAAGTTTTGAAATCTTCTTGTGTATAACCAAAAACTCGTAATCGTGTATTGTAATCTTCTGATTCAACCGTAACATGATTGCCTGTGTAAGGGACTTCAGAAAGTCTTAAAAGATGTTTGTCCAGCCATTCTTGGTATGGACGTTCAGAAACAACTTTGGTTTTAATTTCTTCATCCTCAATAATTCGTCCCTCATCCATATTCACAAGGAACATTCTTCCGGGCTCTAGACGACCGTGTTTAACCACGTTTATAGGTTCAATGTCAAGAACTCCAGCCTCCGATGACATAACAACATAACCGTCTTTGGTCACGGTATATCTTGAGGGTCTAAGTCCGTTTCGGTCAAGTAGAGCTCCAATGTATTTTCCGTCTGTAAAAGGAATAGACGCGGGTCCATCCCAAGGCTCCATTATGCAGGAATTGTATTGGTAAAATGCTTTTTTAAGAGGATCCATCGACTTGTGCTTTTCCCATGCTTCTGGAACTAACATCATCATTACTTCAGGCAACGATCTGCCGGTAGCTAGTAATAATTCAACAACCATATCCATTGATGAAGAATCTGACTTTCCCTTTAAAATAATTGGAAGTATTTCTTTAATATCATCTCCAATTAAATCGCTTTTGAAAAGTTCTTCACGCATTTGCATACGACTTGAATTCCCTCTGAAAGTGTTGATTTCTCCATTGTGACACATATATCTAAAGGGCTGAGCCAAATCCCATGTTGGGAAGGTATTGGTAGAGAATCTTTGGTGAACTAAAGCCAATCGGGTTACAACCAAAGGGTCTGATAAATCTAAATAGTAAGCTTCAATATCTTCGGGAACCAATAAGCCCTTGTATATAAGTGTATGTGTAGAAAGACTAGGAAAGTAAAAATAGTTGCTTTGAGAAAGTTTTGAAGCAATGATTTTATGTTCTGTAATTTTTCGAGCGATAAATAATTTAACATTAAATTCTTGGTCTGAAAGTGTTTGATTTCCCTTGCCAACAAATACCTGTGCAACGTAAGGTTCTGTTTGTTGAGCAATACGACCAACAACAGATCGATTAACAGGAACTTTTCGCCAGCCTAAAATTGATAAGCCTTGTTTTTTTATTTCTTCTTCAAAAAGTTGCGTACAAAAATCACGTTGATTTTCCTTTTGTGGTAAAAAAGACATTCCAATTGCATATTGATGTGCTTCAGGAAGTTCGAACAAACAATTCTTGACCATGAAATCATGGGGAACTTCAATTAAGATTCCAGCACCATCTCCTGTTTTTCCATCAGAGCTTACTGCTCCTCTATGTTCAAGTTTCACAAGAATATCCAATGCTTTTCCAATGATGTCATTGGTTTTTTCCCCTTCTAAACTACAAATGAATCCTGCACCGCAGTTGTCGTGTTCATAGTTAGGAGAGTAGAGTCCTTGTTTTTTTGGTAACATAGTTCTTGGTTTTTGTAAATCAAAAATAATTGATTTAAACACTTTTGTGCTATTTTGGATATCTAAAGTTTGATTAGTTAAAGAGTCTTGATTTTCAGGGCCAATATTTTTAGAATTTATTAAATTAAGCCCCTATTTTTATGATTAATTCAAAATAGTATCCCATAAGACGCTCTATATAATATGGATTATATAACTTCATATTAATTAGATTATGAAAAATAAAGGGCGTTATTGTGTAATTGGTGTGATGTCTGGAACCTCTCTAGATGGTTTAGATTTGGCTTTGATTGAATTTGTTTTGGACAATAAAAAATGGGAATACCAATTAATCTCAACAACAACAAAATCATACACTGAGCAATGGAAACAGAGGCTTACTGAAGCCCACTCAATGAAATCTGAGCAGCTGGCACTTTTAGATTTGAATTATACAAATTTCTTGGCTGAGCAAATTCAGCTTTTTATAAATGAAAACTCCGACCATACGATAGACTTGATAAGTTCTCATGGGCATACAGTTTTTCATCACCCGAAACAAGGACTTACCTATCAAATTGGAAATCAAAAGCAACTTGCAGATCTGCTTCAGCATAGGGTTGTTTGTGACTTTAGGGTTCAAGATGTTGCACTTGGAGGTCAAGGCGCTCCATTAGTTCCTGGTGGGGAGGTTCATCTTTTTTCTGAATATGCAGCTTGCGTTAATTTAGGTGGTTTTGCTAACATTAGTTTGCTCGGTGACTTTAGTCCAATTGCTTTTGATATAGCAGCAGCAAATTTGATTTTCAACTTCTATGCGCATAAATTAAACCTAGCTTATGATGCTGGTGGAGCAATTGCTTCAAAGGGTAAAATAGTTAAACCCCTGTTAGATGAATTGGATGCTTTGTCTTTTTATATTGAGGCACCTCCTAAATCTTTGGGAGTTGAATGGTTGGCTCAAAATGTCACTCCATTATTGAGTTCTTATGAACAAGAATCTATTCAAGATTTAATGCATACTTATGCTTCGCATCTGGTAACTCAAATCTTAAAAGTTTTACCCGATTCGGGCAAAATACTTTTTACAGGAGGAGGCACTCATAACACTTTTTTAATGCAACTAATTCAAGATAAATGTTCAGCTCAAATATGCATTCCAAGTGATACTATCATTGATTTTAAAGAGGCTATAGTTTTTGGATTTCTAGGGCTTTTAAGGTCGTTGGGGCAACATAATTGTTTTGCCTCAGTAACAGGATCATCCAGAGATCATTCTTCGGGAGTTATATTTGAAATTTTTTAAGCTATATTTGAGATTAAATTTATATTTTAGACTACACAAGAGACCACAAAACCCTTTCTTTAATTTTTTAAGAGCCTTAAGTCAAACCCTATGGAAATTATCTTGGTATCTATTTTTGCTCTTGGTTACCTGGCGATTACGCTAGAACATACTCTCAAAATAGATAAATTAATCCCAGCCTTAGCCATCATGGCTATACTTTGGGCAATTATTGCCCTAGGGCATATGCCCGTTTATGAAGTAAACACGACTCTTAAACAATTAGACCCCACCCACATCGACGAAATTTTATTACACCATTTAGGTAAAACTGCTGAAATAATAATTTTCTTACTTGGGGCTATGACCATTGTTGAAATTATTGACTATTTCAATGGATTTTCGACTATAAAATCATTTATAAAAACAAAATCCAAGAGGTCATTACTTTGTATTTTTGCTGTTCTAGCATTCATTTTATCTGCAATAATTGATAACCTTACCGCAACGATTGTATTAATTACTATCCTGCAAAAGGTTATTATAGATAGAGACACAAGGCTTTGGTTTGCAGGTCTAATCATAATATCTGCAAATGCAGGTGGTGCTTGGTCTCCAATTGGAGATGTAACAACTACAATGTTGTGGATTGCTGATAAAGTAACCACGATTAAACTAATTTCTTATTTATTTCTTCCTTCGGTTGTGTGTGTTATTGTCCCTGTTTTTGTGGCATCTTTTTTACCTGCATTCAAAGGAAATATTAAAATGGATAATATCGATGATGACGATGCGATTCATAAACATGGTTCAACCATGCTTTATTTAGGGCTTTCGGCAATTGTTTTTGTTCCAGTTTTTAAAACAATTACACACCTTCCGCCTTATGTTGGAATGATGTTCTCATTAGCGCTTGTATCTACTTTTGCAGAAATTTTTAGTGCAGCAAAAATAAATATTACGTCTATTGACCAAGAGAGTGACGCAGCTTCTCACCACAGTCCAGTTCACAAATCTTTATCTAAGATTGAATTACCCAGTATCCTTTTTTTCTTGGGGATTTTATTAGCAGTTGCTGCATTAGAATCTTTAGGAATGTTGTTTGCTTTTGCAGAAACACTTAATACTACCATTCCAAATACGGATATTGTTATTATGTTATTAGGTTTTGGTTCTGCAGTTATTGATAATGTGCCCTTAGTAGCAGCAAGTATTGGAATGTTTTCTGAGCCAACAGATAGCGGGCTATGGCATTTTATTGCTTTTTCAGCGGGAACAGGCGGTAGTATGTTGATTATAGGATCTGCAGCAGGAGTAGTTGCTATGGGTATGGAGAAGATTGATTTCTTTTGGTATTTCAAGAATATATCATGGCTCGCCTTGCTTGGATTTATTTCAGGATCAATAACCTTTATGCTTTTGCGCGGATTTGTTGCTTAATATATACTTAAATGGCAGCTTTTTCGTTCTATAGTTAAAACCTTTATATAACAGAATGATGATGTCTTTTTTTATTCAAACTACAGAAGAACTTAGAACAGAGAAAACACTTTCTCTTATTGAACTCATAAAAAATGGTGGCTTAGGGGGTCAGTTTATCATAGGCTTACTTTTTTTACTATTGATCATCGCTTTATATATCTATTTTGAGCGTTGGTTTGCCATTCGTTCGGCCTTGAAAATAGACGATAATTTTATGGATCAGATTCGCTTGTATGTTTCACAAGGTAAAATAGAAACAGCGCAGGCGTTGTGTGTAAAAGAAGATGTTCCTGTAGCGCGACTTATTGCTAAAGGGATCACTCGAATAGGAAAACCCTTAGAAGATATCAACACAACTATAGAAAACGCCGGGAGACTTGAAGTCTATAAATTAGAAAAAAACGTAAGCGTCTTAGCAACAATTGCAGGTGCAGCTCCAATGCTCGGGTTCTTGGGAACTGTGATTGGAATGATTCTGTCTATTTTTGAAATTTCTAACGCAGGTGGAAATATCGACATGAAATTATTATCAGACGGACTTTATACTGCAATGACAACAACAGTAGCTGGACTTATAGTAGGGATTGTAGGTTATATAACATTCAACCATTTGGTTGCTAAAACCTCTAAAGTAGTATATCAAATGGAAGCAATTTCTTTTGAATTTTTAGACTTACTTAATGAACCTGCAGCCTAATGAACCTTAGAGGAAGAAATAAAATAACCCCTGAATTCAATATGTCTTCTATGACGGATATTGTCTTCTTGTTGCTTATCTTTTTTATGATTGCTTCTACCTTGACAAAGCAATTGGATACTATTGAAGTTAAGCTACCGCAGGCTAAAGGTAAGACAGAAAACAGAAGCTCTATTACGGTTTCAATTAACAAGGATAATCGTTTTTATATTGACGATAAAACCGTGTCAAAAAGTAAACTAAAAGCTCAGCTCCTCAGTACATTAGGCAAGTCAGATTCACGAGTAATAATTTTACGAGCAGAAAAAAATGTTTCTATAGAAGAAGTAGTATTTGTAATGAGTATTGCCAATCAGAATTCAATCAAAGTTGTTTTAGCAGTAGACTCCCAGTAAAAATTTATTTATGAGTTTTCTTGACACACCACATAAAAAAAAGTCAGCAATGCTTACGAGCATAATAATGCTGTTGCTTCTAATTGTGTTTTCGTGGATAGGTCTTTCTTATTTTGATCCCCCAATATCATACGGAATGGAGGTCAATTTTGGAACAACATCTCAAGGAAAAGGAAAAACCCCGACTAAAAATCAACCAAAACAAGTTGAACAGCAAGAGGTAAATGCAAAAGTAGAAATTACAAAAACCACCCCTAAGGTGACTGAGGTAAAAGCTCCAAAAGTTTTAACCCAAAAACACCCTTCGGTGCCAATTATAAAGAACGAGGCAGAAAAAATTTCAACCCCAAAAATATCAGAATCCAAAACTCCCACAAACGAAGTTAAGGAGGAAGTTATACAAGAATCACCCAAACCGACGGTTTCTAAATCAACCAAACAAGTTCTTTCTAATTTATTCAACAACTCAAATAAATCAGAGGAATCGAGTCAAGGTGAAGGAGACGATGAAGAAGTTGGAGATAAAGGAAAAACAGAAGGAAACCCTTATGCAAATAGTTACTACGGCACTGCGGGTTTAGGGGGCAAAGGAGATGGTTTTGGTTTGAATGGTCGAAATCTTAAGAATCAAGGATCTGTAACTCAGGAATGTAACCAAGAGGGAGTTGTGGTAGTAAGAATTACGGTTGATAAGTCTGGCACTGTTGTATTGGCAGAAGCAGGGGTAAAGGGAACTACAAACTCTCACCCGTGTCTATTAGCTCCAGCAGAAAAAACAGCTTATTTACACAAATGGTTCTCAGATACTAACGCACCAAATAAGCAAGTTGGATTTGTTGTTGTTAATTTCAAATTAGGCGAATAATCGTGGATTCATACGAAGAAGTTCGCTCTTGGCTATACAAACAATTACCGATGTACCAGCAACAAGGAGCTATTGCTTATAAGCCAGGCTTAAAAAAAATGAAGGATTTCATGACTTACCTTGGAAATCCACACAAAAACTTTACTTCTATTCATGTTGCAGGCACAAACGGTAAGGGGTCCACCGCGCATATGATAACCTCCGTTTTAATGGAAGCAGGATGTAAAGTAGGTCTATACACTTCACCTCATCTAAAAGATTTTACAGAACGTATACGGATCAATGGTATTGCTATTGAAACCGCTTACGTAGTTGCTTTTGTACAAAAGCACAAGTCCTATTTTATAGACGCTCAACTTTCTTTTTTTGAACTTACCGTTGGAATGTCTTTTGAGTATTTTAGTAGTCAAAATATTGATTATGCAGTTGTTGAGGTTGGTTTAGGTGGCCGATTAGACGCTACCAATATTATTACCCCAGTTCTTTCTGTGATTACCAATATAGGTTTTGATCACACGCAGTTTTTAGGGAATACACTGGTCTCAATTGCAAAAGAAAAAGCGGGTATTATTAAAGAAAATGTCCCTGTAGTTATTGGAGAAACTCAATCAGAAATTGTTTCAGTTTTTCAAGAACGATCGAGCCTTTTAAAAGCTACAATCACATTCGCGGATGCAGAGGAAATCCATTCACACCAATCGGACTTAAAAGGCCTTTATCAGTCTAAAAACACTCAAACAGCAGTTGTTGCTATTAACGAACTAGGATTAGATAAAATAAAGAGAGAGCATGTTGCTTCGGGTTTACTTAAAGTTGTTTCTAACACAAACTTGAAAGGTCGCTGGCAGGTATTAAGAGATGCTCCTTATGTGGTAGCAGATGTAACGCATAATGCAGCTGGATTTTCTTATGTTGTTGAACAGATTAAAAAAACACCGCATCGAGGGCTTCATCTTGTTCTTGGTTTTGTTAAAGAAAAAGATCTAGTGTCAATTTTTGAAATCCTTCCAAAGAAGGCTATTTATTATTTTAGCGCTCCCAACATCAAAAGAGCTGAAAAAGTTTCTACTTTAATCAAACATGCTGAAAACTATAAGCTACAGGCTAGAGCTTATAAAACTATTGATATAGCCTATAAATCAGCCCTCAAGAGTGCAGAGTATGAAGATTTTATTTATGTAGGTGGGAGTACTTTTGTGGTTGCTGAAATTCTTTAAAAAACTCTTTGTAAACAAGATAAACTATTCTATATTTGCACCCGCTGGGGCGCTTAGCTCAGTTGGTTCAGAGCACTTGGTTTACACCCAAGCCCCCCACCACACAAACTATTTTCGATATACTACATAAGCCTTTATAAATATTGGTATTTAAGCTATTGTCATATCGTGTATTTTTCGTAAATTGTAATGTACATGGTAATGTACACTAGCAAATCATGTAATGTACATCAAAAAAATCGTTTAATTTATAATGGAAGTTTCATTCATTTTTCAGAGTCGTAAACTAGCAGATAACAGGAGTAATTTGCAGGTACAAATCAGCGACGGTAGAGGTAGTCAAAAGCAGATTTCTACGGGTATAAAATTGCATAAGGGACATTGGGACCGGAAGCACTCTCGATTAAAAGCAGCTCATGACCAATTTGAGGCGTTGAATTTACAGATTTCAGAATGGGAGGAGCGTATGTATAATGCAAAGCGTCTCTATGAGGCGAAGCGTATTAACTTTCTAGGTGCAATTGACACTATCAAAGGTGTTATCGAGGGTGGTTCTGTAGATGCTTTCCTGCATTCCTACATAAAAGAAGTTGATACTGATGTAACCTATCAATCAAAAGTCAATCATTTAAACGCATTTAAAAAGCATGGTAAGATTAAGGGAGACTTGAAATTTGACCAAGTAGATAATATGCTTATTGCGAAGATACATAAGAAGTTCAAGCAGTTGATTAGGCAAGAAAAGCTTTCGGAGAGAACTTACAATAACTATGTAAGCACTACTCTAGGCATAATAGAAGCGGCTAGGATTAATGGGTTAACAAATCATATTCCTAAAATTGAAAAGAAGTATCTTAAGATGCCGATTCCGTTCAAGAAGAACGTTAGGAATACTCCGGAGCAAATTCATGAAGCGATAAAGAAGGCAGATACAATAGAAAAGTGGCAAGCTTGCGGTTTATGGCTGCTTATGTTTTCCCTGAGAGGTTTATATCCTGCTGATATAGTTCGAATTGGGGAGGGTAGAATTAGGGGAGATAAAGACCCTGACAAGAACCTAGCTAGAAGCTTACGAAACTGGGATAAGAAAGAGTTATGGCTAGACCTACCGAGAAGTAAGTCAGGTGAGCCGATGTTTATTAGAATTTTCCCTGAAGTATTATATCTCATTGAGAGATTAAAATATAGCTTTATTTATACCCATGCAGGGAGTCAGATAGGAGGTGTGGATATTGTCCCTGATTTAACCGACCGAATAGCAATTTTTAAGTACGACAGTCAGGAGAACTCCAACGCACATAAACAGCTCTGGAAGACTCGGCAGAACAAATTTGCAAAAATGAATATTCCTGAGGTGCAGTTTAAGCGAGCTAGGAAATCTTTTGAGAATTACACCAATGAATTGACAGACGGGAATACCACTATAATCAAAAAGCTACAGGGTAGGAGGATTGATGGCGTTCTAGACGCTTCGTATAGTAACTATAAGTCTGCCAAGTGGATTGAAAAGCTAGATAACGTGCATGAGCTTGTGTATAAGGACTTTGGTGCAGATAAGCTAATAGGAGAGCTTGTTAGTAAATTAGATAATTTAATCAGTGAGAATAAGTGCCCTAAGTGGGTTGTGAAGCGTTCAGCTGTCCACAAAAGCGATAATGAGTACAAGGTTTTGGTAGCAGTAGATAGCTACAAGGGTAAATTCACTATATCAGACTGGGTAAAGATAGATAAGAAGTACCATAAGTATTTCAATGACCCTTCGATGGAGGTCGATTATTGGGAAGATTTTGAAGACTATATTGAGGAGGTTACTTCAAAGGTAACCTTTGCCGACCCACGAAAGTATAAGGATATGATAAACAAATTGAAACAAGAAGACTCGAAAAAAACTAAGGTTATCAATCTCAAGGATAGAACTGCTTAATAACCCCAACGATAGTTAAGTAAGTAGGTTAAAAAAGGGGCGGGCTAAGCCCCCTCTTTACCAAATCATCGATGAACAATCGAAAACTAAATTCTAG